>Ga0207416_1000637_pt1 | contig 56403 bp, 55 predicted proteins | sample PaiPotPPM11metaG_FD_184107 | JGI IMG/M metagenome (GOLD analysis project Ga0207416, IMG submission 184107) | Iron sulfur acid spring bacterial and archeal communities from Banff, Canada, to study Microbial Dark Matter (Phase II) - Paint Pots PPM... ... | reverse complement strand
CGTTCCGATCGTTTTCAAATCTTCGTTCGACAAAGCCAACCGCACCAGCCAGGCTTCGTTTCGCGGGCCCGGCCTGCAAGACGGGTTGCGCGTGCTCGAACGGGTCAAGCGCGAAACCGGGCTCGCAGTGCTGACCGACATCCATGAGCCCGCGCAGGCGGCGCCGGTAGCCGAGGTCGCCGACGTGTTGCAGATTCCGGCGCTGCTCTCGCGTCAGACCGACCTGATAGCGGCGGCGGCGCGGACCGGCGCGGCGGTCAACCTCAAGAAGGGGCAATTCCTCGCCCCGTGGGACATGCGTGCGGTGGTGGCGAAGGCCGAAAGCTTCGGCAACCATCGGTTGATCGTCACCGAGCGCGGCTTCTCATTCGGCTACAACAACCTGGTGAGCGATTTCCGCGCGCTGGTAATCATGCGCGCCTTCGGCTACCCGGTGGTGTTCGACGCGACGCATTCGGCGCAGTTGCCAGGCGCGGGCGGCGAGCGCTCGGGCGGCCAGCGCGAGTTCGTGGCGCCGCTGGCGCGCGCGGCGGCGGCGGTGGGCGTCGACGCGCTGTTCATGGAAGTGCACGAGGACCCCGACCACGCGCTGAGCGACGGTCCCAATTCCTATCCGCTCGATCTGCTGCCCGCGCTGCTCGCCGACGTCACTCGAATCGACGCCGCGGCGCGCGAGGCGGCAAGCCGCGACTAACCAATTGCGGCGCGTCAAGACGCAGCCCGTTGCCGAGAGTCCTCGGTCCGCCTGGATGGCGCTGGCGGATAACCTGGCGACCGGGGCGGTGTTCGTCTGTTTTTTTGTCGCGCATTGGATCGCGCAGGCGATGGCATGGGCCAACGCTTCACGCAGTGAAGACTGGTATCTGCTGTTCGGCTTGCTCGGCATGCCGCTGGTTCATCTGGCCGGATCGCGCACGGACGATTATTTTTTGCTGCTGTCGGTGCCGAACAGCCTGATATGGGCCGCGGCGCTGACCGCTTTGGCCGCCCGTTTCAGATCGCGGCGCGAGCGGACGCGGCGCGCCGGCAAAGATTGATTTACATTTACACCCTAAACCGTCGCTGATAGCCTCATCGAGGGAGCGACGCGATGAGTCCGAGGCGGGTAGCCAAGGCGATGGGACTGTTTGGAGCCGCGGCGCTGGCCGTGGTGCTCGCGGTCGCTATTTACGTCGTGCGCCATCGCTCACCTGCAACGACCTTGGAGCAGATGGCAGACCATATACCCAACGCGCTGCTGCATGCGCACAATCTCAAGTGGACGCAGATGAGCGGCGGGCTGAGTCAATGGCATCTGAGCGCGCGCGATGCCAGTTACTCGCACGACAAGACCTCGCTGATTCTGACCGAGGCGGAGCTGTCGATGGTCTCGAAGGACGGCAAGAATGTCGACGTCACCGCGCCGCGTGCGGAAATTTCGGTGACCGGCAATCATATCAACCAGGCCCACCTAAGCGGCGGGCTCAGAATCAACTATGGCGATTTCGTACTGAAAACCGGCGAAGCGACCTTCGCCCCCGACAAGGACATGGTAAGCGCGCCCGGCGAGGTCCAGGTTGAAGGCCAGGGGCTGACGGTTACGGGCGTCGGCCTGACCGGCCATCCCAACGAGCGCAACTTCAGTCTGCTGAGTCAGACCAACACCGTGGTGGTTCCGAAGAAGAGCAGTGAGCTCAAATCAGGCAAGTCGTAACGGCGCGGGCCGCGCCAACTCGATTAGTGGGCGGCTCGCCGGACTGCTAAGGACGATTGGCGCTTCGGCGATTGCGCTGGCGCTCTGCGCGAGCGTGCCGGCCGGCGCGCTCGCGCAGAGCGCCTCGGATTCGCCGGGCGCGGCCGCGGCGCAGAATGCGCCGCCGGCCGCCCTCGGCGCGAGCATCCGCAAGACGCCGGGCGCCGCCGCCACAGGCGGCGCGCCTGCGGCTGCGGATAACACGGGCGCAGCGTCACCGGCAGCCGCGCCCGCTGCCGGCGATGCGGCCGCGACCGCATCGTCTACGGCTCCGGGCGCGATGGAGAGTGCCGGCGTGCCGGCCGCTCTTTCCACGCCCTCCGCACACGCCAACGGCAAGACTGGGACCAAGACTAAGACAAGGACCAGGACCAGCCACGGCGCGGGCTCCAGCAATGCCACGCAGTCAGCATCGGCGAAAACGGACTCCAACGATACAAATGCGGACTCGCAGGGCGCCAAGGACAGCAAGGGCAAGGACAGCCCGTTCTCCTCGCTCCAGTTTTCGGGAAACAAGGGCCCGATCGATATCAAGTCGGACGCGCTCGATCTCGACTACAAAGGCAACGTGGTGACCTTTCGCGGCCACGTCCATGCGGCACAGGCCGATGCGCTCCTGACCAGCGATACGCTGACGGTGACCTATGGCAAGGACTTCCACGAGGTCAAGGAGATGGTCGCCAACGACAACGTGCGGATGAGTCAGGGCACGCGATGGGCGACTGGCGACCATGCCGTGCTCGACCAGGCCAAGCATACCGTGACGCTGACCGGCAGTCCCGTGGTGCACGACGGCGAGGATCAGGTCACTGGGAGCAAAATCACGGTGCATCTTGACACCGGCAAGAGCGTGGTCGAGGGAGCACGAGCGGTGTTCTTCCCTAAGGAGCAGAAAACCCGCGATAATAAGACGACGGCCGTCGCTAAGTCGCCTAATAAGACGACTGTCGCTAAGTCACCTTAGGTAACAGCGTTAGATATGGCACCCGAACTCAAATTAGGACAGGACCTGCGGCTGCGTCAGCAGCTCGTAATGACGCCACAGCTTCAGCAGGCGATCAAGATACTGCAACTGTCCCTGCCCGAGCTGGAGGCCGTCGTCCAGACCGAACTGGAATCCAACCCGCTGCTCGAGATGGTCGAGGAGCGCAGCCCTACCGCGACCGCGGCCGACGACGGGATGGCCGCCGCGCCGGATCCCACGCCGGGCTCCGAGCCCGACCTGTTGCCGCCCGAGCCCGAGTTGGGCGCGGCCGCGGCCGAGTCGGAATGGAACGGCAACGGCGACGAGCAGCCGACGGTCGAGGGAATGACGAGCGATGCGCGCGACGCCACGACGGAGATCAAGGAGGACGGCCGCCTCGACAAACTCGACTGGCGCGAATATCTCGAGAACTATTCCAACAACTGGCAGGACAACCAGGAGTCCGAGCAGGACGACGAACGCCGCCAGACCCTGGAGAACACGCTCACCCGCCGCACTTCACTTGAAGAGCATCTGATGTGGCAGCTTCGGATGTCCGCGCTGGAGCACAACGATCAGATCATCGGCGCGACCATCATCTACAACCTCAACGACGACGGCTACCTGGAAACGCCGATCGAAGACCTGGCGACCCAGCTCGAGACCGAGCCCGCCATCGTCGAGCGGGTGCTCAAGCGCGTGCAACGATTCGATCCGCCGGGAGTGGCGGCACGCGATCTCCGCGAGTGCCTCTACCAGCAACTCAACAACATCGGGATGGAGGAGTCGCTTGCGGCGCGTATCGTGCTCAACCATCTCGACCTGCTCGAAAAGCATCGCTACGCCGAAATCGCGCGCGCGCTCGGGGTGGCGATGGAGGTGGTGGGGCAGGCGGCCAAGGTGATTTCGCTGCTCGAACCCAAGCCGGGGCGCGACTACGGCGGACAGGAGCCGGCCTACATCGTCCCCGACGTCTTCATCCACAAAATGGGCGAGGACTACGTGGTGCTGCTCAACGAGGGCGCGGTGCCGCGGCTGCGGCTGGCGGGCTATTATCAGCGCGTGCTCAGCGACAGCGCGGTCGCCGACGATACCAAGGAATATTTGCAGGAGCGGCTGCGCTCGGCGCGATGGCTGGTCAAGTCGATCTATCAGCGCCAGCAGACGATCTTCAAGGTCGCAAGCTCGATCGTGAAGTTCCAGCGCGCGTTCTTCGACCACGGCATCACCCATCTGCGGCCGCTGGTGCTCAAGGACGTCGCCGAGGACATCGGGATGCACGAGTCGACCATCAGCCGCGCCACCGCCAACAAGTACGCCCACACCCAGCAGGGCATCTTCGAGATGAAGTTCTTCTTCACCTCGGGGGTCAAAGCCGCAAGCGGCGAAGACGTAAGCGCCGAGACGGTCAAGGAAAAGATTCGCGCGATGGTCGCGATCGAGCAGCATCATGATCCGCTGTCCGATCAGGCGATCGCGGAAGTTCTCCGCCGCGACCAAATCAATATCGCGCGCCGCACCGTGGCCAAGTACCGCCAGGCACTCGGCATCCTGCCTTCGGCACGCCGCAAGAAGGTAGGCTGATTGTGTTGTTGCAACAGCAAACAGCGGTGACGAAAAGGGGTGGCGAAGAAGGGGTACTTAGTATGGTGATGAAAGAGCCAGCGGGCAAACGCAGCCGGGCGGTAGAACGCAAATTACGCCGTCGCGAGGCGCTCAAGGCGCGGCCGGTCGCGGAGGTCACCGTGACTTTCCGTCACGTCGAGCCGACCGACGCAATCCGCCGGTACGGCGAACGCAAGCTTGCTCACGTAGCCGAAGCTCTCAAGCGTCCCTGCACCGTGCATTTGATCCTGTCAGTTGATAAATACCGCCAGTGTGGCGAAGTTACGGTCAAGTCGGGCCGTCTGGCCGTGCTCGCGGCACAGCAGGAGACCAAGGACCTCTACTCGGTCATCGACCTGCTCGCGGACAAGGTCCAGCGGCAACTCAAAAAACATTTGGAGAAGATTGAGGCTAAGAAATGGCGTGCCCCATCGGCGGGCGAGGTCCTGAGCGCGGCTGAGGAGGCGGAGAGCGAATCCCGCTCGTAGGTGCGTCTGGGAGACTGCGTAGCACGGGCAGCGACTGCGCATCATGCCTTGGGCGGCTCTTCGCGGTCACTGCGGTTCGCCTGGTCACGACGGCTCGCCCGGTCACATGGACTCGCTGGACTGACTCGCTCGACTTGCCCTTCGATGCAATAATCGGTGCGCTGAGCAGGCGATGAAAATTACCGATATCCTGAGCCCTGATATGGTGTTGCCCGAGCTCAAGGGCAACACCAAACCCGAAGTCCTGCACGAGCTGGCGGGGTACCTCGCCAGTAAACACCGCGAGATCGATCCCGCGGCGCTGTCCGCAGTCCTCGCAGAGCGCGAGCGGCTGGGTTCGACCGCGATCGGCGACGGCATCGCAATTCCCCACGGCAAGCTCGCCGGTGTCACCAGCATCATCGGCGTGTTCGGGCGCCATAAGCGCGGCGTCGACTTCGATTCGCTCGACGGCGGGCCCACGTACCTGTTTTTTTTGCTGGTCGCGCCCGAGGATTCGGCGAGCCTGCATCTAAAGGCGCTCGCGCGCGTCTCGCGCCTGATGAAGGATCCGGCGTTTCGCGAGCGGCTGAGCAGCGCGCCCGACGCGGCCGAGATTTTTCGCCTGATCAAGGAGGAAGACGCCCGGCATTGAAGCGGGGTGCTGCCGGCGCGCCTTTGACCCTGCGATGGCTCTGCGGCGGCGGACGCGCACGCGCGGCGCGCGCGCGTCGGCCGTATCAAGCGCTTCGGCCACCGCTCTCACTCCGGCCACTTCCGATCAGTCTCCGCGCCTTATCATCGTCACCGGCGTTTCGGGCTCCGGGCGGTTGTCCGCGATGCGAGTGCTCGAGGACCTGGGCTTCTACTGCGTCGACAATATGCCGGTGGCGCTGGCCGAGTCGGTGATGCGGCTGGCGACCAGCCGCGACCCGCATCTCGCCGGCGTCGCGCTCGGCATCGACGCGCGCGAACGGCTGTTCTTCCCGCAGTGGCCGCGCGTCTTCAACGACCTCGAGCGCGCCGGCTTCCGCCCCGAAGTGCTTTTCCTCGACGCTGCCGACGAGGTCCTCGTGCGGCGCTATTCGGAAAGCCGCCGGCCGCATCCGATGGCCGAAAGCGGCGCTTCGGTGACCGACGGCATCCGCAGCGAGCGCCTGGCGCTGGCCGAGATGCGCGAACGGGCCGACCGCGTGATCGATACCAGCGCGCTCACGGTGCACGAGTTGCGCGAGGTCATCACGACGGCGGTGCTGGGGGCGGCCAGCGCAGCCGCGATGACGATCGCGTTGGTTTCCTTCGGCTACAAGTACGGGATTCCGGTCGGGATGGACCTGGTGCTGGACGTGCGCTTTTTGCCCAATCCTTTTTTCGTGCCGGAACTGAAACCGCTCGACGGGATGGACGAGCGGGTGCGGACATACGTGATGAAGCAGCCGGAGGCTCGGCGCTTCGTCGACGAGATCGCGCGGCTGCTTGCCTTCCTGGTGCCGCTCTACCGGCGCGAGGGGAAAAGCTATCTGACGATCGGCCTGGGATGCACCGGCGGACGCCATCGATCGCCGACGCTGGTTAACGAACTCGCGCGGCGTCTCGGCCTGGAGGGCGTCGCGCTCCAGGTGCGCCACAACGACATCGCGCGCTGAGCCGCTCCACCCGGGAGGTCGGGCGGGCCTACCAAGCGTCGGCCGTCAGAACAAATTCCAAAACGAAGAGCACCTGTGCTCGCCGTCGACAATGAAACTCCTATGCGCGACGGCTTGTCCGTATCCCATAGCGGCCCGTATCATGAATCACCCGCGTTCGCGCGGACCAACGATGGCGGCCAGCAGTCCCATACAAACCCCCGATGACCGGCGCCGCCTGCTCACTCCGCTAGGTGTCGTCAAAATCGTAATCGTGCTGGTGCTCGTACTGGGGTCGGGATGGCTTTTGTGGGCGCACTCCGAGTGGTTTGAGAATCCGAGCCTGGTCAAGGTCGAGGTGCTGAGCTGGGGGCTGTGGGGGCCGGTCGTTTACATGCTGCTCTACGCGGTGGGCCCGTCGTTCCTGATTCCGGGCGCGGTGATGACGATGGCGGGCGGGCTCGCGTTCGGGGCGCTGCGGGGCTCGGTCTATTCGCTGCTGGGTGCGAACGCGGGAGCGCTGATTGCGTTTGCGGCGGGACGGTTTCTGGGACGCTCGTTCGTGGAGCATCTGATCGGGGCGCGCTTTGAAAGGCTGCTCGCGAGGATCGGACGCCACGGCTTCCAGATCATTTTCTATCTGCGGCTGGTCCCCCTCATCCCTTACAACGCGCTCAACCTGCTGGCCGGCGCCTCGCCGATAACCTTCCGCGATTACTTCTGGGCGAGCATGATTGGGATGGTCCCCGGGACTATCCTGTTCGCGTTCCTGGGCGACGCGCTATGGCATCCGACCTCGCCGCGCTTTTTCCTTGCGCTCGCGCTGATCATGGTGTGCTTCGCCGGCGGAGAGCTGGCGCGCCGCCGCGGCTGGCTGCCCCAAGCAGCTGAGGCGGCATCCGGTTGAACCGGCGTTCCAGCGGCCGCACGGCGATCGAGAGCGCTCCCGCTCGAATTACCTTCTTATGTTCCGCTCTGCCAGCTTGCCAAATATTGTTTCTGCTCGGCTGATAGCCGGTCGATTTTGATTCCCATCGCGGCCAGTTTCATGGCCGCAACTTCGTCCTCGATCTTGAGTGGCACGTTGTGCACTTTGACTTCGAGCTGCGCTCCAGCGGCCCACGCCGCCGCCATCGCCTGGGTGGCGAAGCTCATGTCCATCACCTGCGCGGGATGGCCTCCGGCGCAGGCGAGATTGACCAGCCGTCCCTGACCGAGCAGGTAGAGCTTGCGCCCGTTGCGCAGATGGAAAGTCTCGACCTCGCGCTCGGCCTGGCGGTCGACGCGGCGCGCCAGCTTGCGCAGCGCGGGCAGATCGATCTCAACGTCGAAGTGGCCCGAGTTGCAGATGATCGCGCCGTCCTTCATCGCGCTCATGTGGCTCGCGCCGATGATCTCCTTGTCGCCGGTGACCGTCACGAAGATATCGCCGACGCGCGCCGCCTCCGCCATCCGCATCACCTGGTAGCCGTCGAGCGCCGCCTCCAGGGCGCGGATGGGATTGACCTCGGTCACGATCACGTTGGCGCCGAGTCCCCGCGCGCGCGACGCCACGCCGCGCCCGCACCATCCGTAGCCCGCCACCACGAATACCGAACCCGCCACCAGCACTCCGGTCGCGCGAATAATCGCATCGAGCGTCGATTGGCCGGTGCCGTAACGGTTATCGAACAGGTACTTAGTCTGCGCGTCGTTGACGGCGACCACCGGGATGCGCAGGGCGCGGTCCTGCTCCATCGCGCGCAGGCGGATGACGCCGGTGGTGGTCTCTTCCATCGAGGCCCGTACCTCGGAGGCCTGATCGTGAAACTCAGTGTGCAACAGGCTCACCAGATCGGCGCCGTCGTCCATCGTGATGGTCGGATGGGCCTCGAGCACGGCGCGCAGATGGCTGTAATAGGTGTCGCGATCCTCGGCGTGCACGGCGTAGCTGGGGATGCCGTATTCCTTGACCAGGGCGGCGGCGACGTCGTCCTGAGTCGAGAGCGGATTGGAGGCGCAGCACAGCACCTCGGCGCCGCCGGCCTTGAGCGTGCGCAGGAGATTGGCGGTCTCGGTGGTGATATGGAGGCAGGCGCTCAGCCGCTGGCCGCGCAGCGGCTTCTCCTTGGCGAAGCGCTCGCGGATGATCCGAAGCACCGGCATCTGTTCGTCGGCCCATTCGATCCTCCGCCGCCCGGCCTCGGCCAGTCCGAGGTCGCGCACGTCGTGCGGCAAGGCGCGTCCGTTGCGTGACGCGACTGGCGTGGTTTTACTACGCTTGCTGGCTTTCGCCTCCATCTGATCTTCTCCGAATTTCAAAGGGCGCGCGTACGCGAGTGCGCCGCGCGCCCCAGGTTGTGATGCGCGATGGCCTTCTGCTTAGCGGACGCCGTCGCGCCCGAAGGCGTTGCGCAACGCGTCGACCATGTCGGCCTGCTCCCACGGAAAGAGCCCATTGTGCGGCACGCGGCCGAAATGGCCATAGGCGGCGGTGGCCTTGTAAATCGGCCGCTTCAGGCTGAGCGTTTTGATAATCCCGGCGGGCCGGAAGTCGAACAGCTCGCGCAGCGCCGAGGACAGCTTCTGGTCCGGGACCACGCCGGTGTCGAAAGTGTCGATCAGGATCGAAACCGGCTCGGCCACGCCGATCGCATACGCCACCTGGATCTCGCACTTGGTAGCCAGCCCGGCTGCGACCACGTTCTTGGCCACGTAGCGCGCCATGTAGCAGGCCGAGCGATCGACCTTGCTCGGGTCCTTGCCCGAGAACGCGCCGCCGCCATGGCGTCCGTACCCGCCGTAGGTGTCGACGATGATCTTGCGCCCCGTAAGGCCGCAATCGCCGTGCGGGCCGCCGATCACGAAGCTGCCGGTCGGGTTGACATGGATGACCGTATCCTTGGTCAGAAACTGCTTGGGGATGGTCGGCTTGATCAACTCCTCGATCACCGCCTCGCGTACGGTCGCGTGGCCAACGTCGCGACGATGCTGCGCCGAGACCACCACCGTGCTGACCTCGACCGGGCGCCCGCCCGCGTAGCGCACGCTGACCTGACTCTTGCCGTCGGGGAGCAGGAAATCCGCCTTGCCCTGATGCCGCAGCTTGGACAGGTTTTCCATCAGCCGATGCGCGAGCGCGATCGGCAGCGGCATCTGCTCCGGCGTCTCATCGCAGGCGAACCCGAACATCAGGCCCTGGTCGCCGGCGCCCTGCTCCTTGTGCAGTCCCTCGCCCTCGGTGACGCCCTGCGAGATATCGGTCGATTGCGGCTCGATCGCGGTCAGTACGGCGCAGCTGTTGCCGTCGAAGCCGGTGTCGACGTGGTTGTAGCCGATTTCGAGCGCGGTATCGCGCGCGATCCGTACGAAGTCCGGATGCGCCCGGCTGGTTATCTCGCCGGCCAGCACGATGAGGCCGGTCTTGACCAGCGTCTCCAGGGCCACGCGCGAGTTGGGATCCTCGGCGATTAGCTTGTCGAGCACGGCATCCGAGATCTGGTCGCACATCTTATCGGGATGGCCTTCGGAAACCGATTCCGAGGTGAAAAGAAAATCCTTGAGCGGCATTTAGCGATGTCTCCTTGAGGTGCCGTCTTTGCGAGCGCCGCGTCAGTGCGAAGCCCGCTCGTCCAGCCCAGCGGCAACGTAATGTTTGCTTGATTGCAGAGCGAGCGCTCGCCGCACAACGCTCGATAAATGGTGGTATTTCATCCGGAACGAAGAACGATGCATTGGTATAGCCAACCGCTGACGCGCGATCAAGGCACAAGCCGGACTGCTGGTGTCCTGATAGGACACCAGCCCGGCCTGACCGTCGCGTCCTCAGCGGTCAGTCTTCGCCGAAGCGATCAGTCTTCGCCGAAACGATCCTGGAACAGGCGCTGGATCGCGTCGAGGGCGGCGCGCGCGTCGGGGCCGTCGGCGCGCACCTTGAGCCGCGCGCCGATCGCCGCGCCGAGCATCATCAGGTTGATCACGCTGCGCGCGTCCGCCTGACCGTCCTTGCCGACGATCGTCACCTTGGACTGGAAGCTGCGCGCGGTTTCGGCCAGCTTGGTGGCAGCGCGCAGATGGAGCCCGAGCCGGTTGTTGCTGACCTCCACTGTCCCCTCCACACTCATCCACTCCACGATAGACGCTGGCGAGCGGCCGGTAAACGGGGCACGCGGGATAAGGGGCTTCGGCTGGACTGCACGAATCAGTCGTCGGCGTCATTGTCGCCGCTGATTTGCGCCTCGAACAGCTCCCACAGGCGGGTTTCGATCGCGCTGTCGCGCAGCGTATGTTCGCGCGCGCGCCAATCATTGAGCGCGATCACCGCCTTGGACATGTTGCGATGGCCGCCGGCGCTGCCCATCTCGCCGAACAGCTTGCGCACGAGTTCGCCCGCGTTGCGCCGCCCGGTCCCGTGATTGCGCACCGCGATCACCAGGTTGCCGTCGAGCTTGCCCGATACCACCACCCATTCCACGCCCTCGAACTGCAGGCAGAAGTCCGCCATCTGCACGATCAAGTCGTCGCGCTCGACGCGTCCTAGGTGCAACAACGCGATCCCATCGTGAACCTCGAAGCGGCGCATCACGCGCGCCAGCACGCGGGCGAAGCGGGTCGGCAGTTCGGGCCGATCGATCTGGCGCAGCAAGCTGTAATTGGCGTGCGGGTAGAGTTGAGTGAAGGCCTGAATGTCGTTGTCGGTTACCCGCCGCTTGAGCATCAGGGTGTCGCTGCGGATGCCGTAGAGCAGCGCGGTCGCCAGGCGCTCGCTTATCCGCTCGTCGGCGGCGACCAGGTACTCGGTCATGATCGTCGCGGTGGCGCCATAGCCGGGGCGCACGTCCTGGAAAGCGGCGTTGTTCGAAGCGTAGCCCGGGTGATGATCGATCACGATGTCGGCGCGGCGCAGGCGCCCGTTGAAGTACGGCGGCTGCACGTCGACCATCGCCACCCGGTCAAACGCGGCGAGTTCCTCGGTATCGGCCGGCGCGATCTCGATCTCCAGCAGATGCATCATGGTCTTGTTCTCCGGCCGCGTGACCGGAGTGAAGCTGAAGATCGGCGTGGTGAGCTTGTTGCGGCCCAGGAGCGTGCGCAGCGCAATTGCGCTCGACATCGCGTCAGGATCGGGATCGTCCTGTAGCAGGATGGCGACCCGGTCGCCCTCCGACACTAGCGCGCGCAGTTCCTTGATTTTGTGCTTTGTCAGATTGTCTTCCATGAAGCGGAAAAATTTCGTCGCCACGCCCAAGGCAACTCAGCCCCTCCAGCTCACTGCAAGCTCAAGCCGCCCGCCGCCCCGGATGCCACCGAACCTCCGATGTTTAGGGTAGTATGTAGCCGAAGGTTTAGAGCAATCCACCGGTCCGGAGAAATCCTGTAACACGCCCTCCCCGGCTCTATCAATGATATAACGGTTGCGCGCTCTTGTGTCTGCCTACAATGATCGAGCAAAGTTGCGAAATCTGCCGGCGTCCGATAAACGAGTGGTTCCTGCACCTTGCGGTGGAGGATCGCGCTGGATTTAGCCAAGATGCCTTTATCTGTGCCAACTGTGGCGTAAAACTGCGCCTCGCCTCGGAAAAAAACCGCGACCTCCAGATCGATCCGTGGTTGCATGAGGCGCTGGCGCGCGTGCTCAAGGGCAAGATATGAGCAGATATGAACCCCGCGAGGCGTAGAGACCTAGTAAGGCAGTACGGTTGATGGCTGAGCGAACGGAACTCGACCTTTGGCCGTATGAAGAAGCGCGGCGGCTCGCCGAGCGGGTCGGCAACTATCCCCCCGAGCGCGCGGTAATCTTCGAAAGCGGCTTCGGCCCCTCGGGTCTGCCGCATCTCGGCACGATGGGCGAGGTGCTCCGTCCCGCTTACGTGCAGCACGCTTTCCAGGTCTTGGGCCAAGTCTTCGAAGAGACCGACCCCAGTAGCGCCGTATACCGCCGCCCAAGCCGTCTGATCGTTTTCATTGACGACATGGACGGGCTGCGCAAGGTCCCCGAAAGCATCCCCAACCGCGAGGCGACCGCGGCCTTTCTGGGCCAACCCGTGTCGCTGATTCCCGATCCCTTCGGCGAGTGCCATCCGAGCTTCGCCGCGCACATGATCGGGCTGCTCGAGAAATTCCTCGAGCCGGTCGAGGTCAGCTACGACTTGATGCGCTCGAGCGAGATGTATGCGAGCGGACGCTTCGACGACGCGCTGAGACTCATCCTGGAGAAGCACGCCGAGATAATCCGTATCGTCGCGCCGACGCTGCGCGAGGAGAATCGCGCCGGATGGTCGCCCGTGATGCCGCTTTGTCCCGCGTGCGGGCAAATCAATTCGACCCTGGTCACCGCGTATCATCCCGAACGCGCCACAGTCGAGTTCTCCTGCGAGCGCAGTTTCGGCGGCTCGCACGGATGCGGCTTTAAGGGCGAGCAGAGCGTGCTCGGCGGCAAGGCCAAGGTGCAATGGAAAGTTGACTGGGCGCTTCGATGGTACGTGCTGGGGGTCGACTATGAACTTTACGGCAAAGACTTGATCGATTCGGCGCGGCTCTCGGGCCAGATTTTGCGTCTGCTCGGCGGGCGGCCGCCGCTCGGCTTCGCATTCGAGATGTACCTCGACGAGGAGGGGCACAAGGTCTCGAAGTCGATCGGCCGCGGGGTCGGCGTCGAGCAGTGGCGGCGCTACGCGCCGATCGAGGTGCTCAAGTATTTTCTGATTCTGAATCCGCGGCGCGCGCGCAAGCTTTTCCTGGAATCGATTCCGCAGTACACCGACGAATACCTCGAAGAGCTGCGTAAATGGAGCGCGGCGGACGAGCGCGCGCGGCGCAACTCGCCGCTGGAGTTCGTGCTGCAGAGCCAAAGCGCCCGACGCTTTAACTCGACGCTCAGCTTTGGCCTGGTGATGAACCTGGTCGCGGCGCTGGGCAGCGGCGAGCGCGATCTTATCTGGCGCTACCTGGCGCACTACGACCCGGCGATCAAGGGCGACGCGGACACGATGAAGCTGACGCGCGAGCTGATGGAATGCGCGCTCAATTTCTACCGCGACTTTATCGAGCCGGCCAAATTTCACTACACGCCGAGTGACGGCGAGCGCGAGCAGTTGCGCGCGCTCAGCGCGTGGCTCGCGCAAAACGGCGAGGCCGGCGCCGAGGATATCGAAAAAGCGATCTACGAACTCGGCCGCCAGCACTACGACAAGCCGGGCAAGATTTTTCCGCTGCTCTACCGCGTGATCCTGGGCCAGGAGCGCGGCCCGCGCCTGGGCGCGTTCATCCGCCTCACCACACCCGCACGCGTGGCCGAGATCGTCGACGCCCGGCTCGACTGATCGCAAGCCTTCAAATGAATTCGGCGAAGACCGAGTCGGCCAATTCCAGGCCGCGCTCGCTCAGATAGATCCGGCCCCGGTCGCGAATCAGTAGCTCGCCCTCGAACAGACGCGCCGCGCGCGCGCCGAAGAAGCTGTCGAAGCTCGCGCCGAAGCGCACCTCGAAATCGGCGAGCGCAAATCCTTCGCGCAGCCGCAGATTCAAAAACACAAACTCGCCGCGCGCGATGCGGGCGTCAACCGTTTCGCCGCCCGCCTGCGCAAGGCCGCCTTTAAGCGCCTGCTGGACGTAGCGCGCGGGCATCCGCTCGTTCCACCATCGCCGCCCGCCGCCGCCATTCTCGTCGCGCGCGAAGCTATGCGCTCCAGCGCCGAGGCCCAGGTAACTCTCCAGGCGCCAGTAGCTCAGATTGTGACGCGCCTCGTGGCCCGGCGGCGCGTAGTTGGAAATCTCGTACATGTCATAGCCGCGCCGCGGCAGTTCCTCGCGCACCGCGGCATAGAACTCGGCCTGCCGGTCGGAGTCGATCGGCCGGATTCGTCCACGCTTCATCTCGGTGAAGAACGCGGTGCCTTCCTCGAAGGTCAGGTTGTACGCCGAGATATGATCGGGGCCGAGCGCGGCGGCCTCCGCGATGTCGCTGAGCGTTTCATCGATACTCTGCCCGGGGACCGCAAAGATTAGATCGAGGTTGAGGCGCTCGAAGCCCGCGCGATGGGCGAGCCGGACAGCCTGGCGAGTTTCCGCGGCGCCGTGGATTCGGCCGAGAAACTTAAGCCGCTCGTCGTTGAACGATTGCGCGCCGAAGCTGATTCGGTTGATTCCCGCGGCGCGCATCCCGCCTAGCTTTGCCGCGTCGACCGTGCCCGGATTTGCCTCCAGCGTCACCTCGGCGCCGCCCTCGAGGCCGAAGTTGCGCTCGGCCGCGGCCAGGACCGCTGCGATGGATTCCGGCCGAAAGAGCGACGGCGTGCCGCCGCCGAAGAAGATCGTCTTGAGCCGCCGTCCCGCCCATGGATCCTCGCCGGCGCGGCGTTCGATCTCGGCGACGAGCGCGCGGACGTAGTCGTCCTCCGGCCAGCTCGCGACGGCGTGCGAGTTGAAATCGCAATATGGGCACTTGGATTGGCAGTACGGGATGTGCAGATAGAGCGAAAACGCGGTCGCGCGTTTGTTATTGTCGTTCTCGGTGGGCATCGCGGACCGCTCCGGGCTCACTCAACCTTATGCCCGCGAGGCGCCGGTTACCACGCTACGGCGATGAGCCGCATGAGCGCGTGCGCGATCGCGCCAAGCGGCTTCGATAGGCGGCGGCAGATAAGCCGACAGATAAACTTGGACGGCGGCGAAAGCGGCTCCGAGCGCGGCATTGCGCTGCACCGGCGGACGCCTGTTCCACAGGTAGACCAACATCTCGTAGCCGAAATACAGGAGCAGCCCGATCAGAACGACGTCGTCAATGATCACCACAATCTTGCGGACGAATCCGTGCGGCAGCAGCCAGATTGCCAGCCGCGCGACGAGCGCGAAGATCACGATCGCGGCTACCACCGCGCTCGCGTGATGGACGAGCAGTTGTATCGCGTCGAAGTTGATCCATTGCTCGATATCGAAACGATCCGGTGGTGCAGTATTGCTGACCGCGAACGTAGGTTTGCCCTCCCCTTGCGAGCCGTCGGCCACGCCGAATCCATGAGCTTAGACACGCCCGCCGAACGGCACAAGCAAGCGCGCGTGAAGCGCGGCAAAAATAGGACGAGGAAGCGCCGCAGAGAAACGGCAACAGCGCTTGTTCGCTCGACCCCCACTCCATCCCTCCCCAAAACAATAGGTGGAAGGAGTCACAAGCGCTCGACCGTTACAACTGATGCGGCGTACCGCCTACAAGCCGCCGCGGCGCGCCGCTATACTCTAGCGCGACGCCCCAAAGGAGCGCGCTTCAAAATCGTAACCGGCTCGCACAACCAGCAATCGGCGCCAGCGCCGCATGCCGCCGCGCCGGCGGATTCCACCGCCGGCCGGCTGCTCGCCGCGCGTCTGGGTCCCAACCTGGCATGGCTGGTCGCGACCGGTATCCTGCTGAGCCGTATCGCCGGCCTCGTTCGCGAAAGCATCTTCGCGCATTACCTCGGCAACTCCGACGCCGCCGACGCCTTCAAGGCCGGCATCCGGATCCCCAACATCCTGCAAAATCTCTTCGGCGAGGGCGTGCTCTCGGCCTCCTTCATCCCGGTCTACAGCAAGCTCTTAAGCGAGGGCGAGGCGGAGACGGCCGAGACGCTGGCGTGGGGCGTGGGCGCGCTGCTCGCGCTCGGAGTCGCGATCCTGGTCGCTCTGGGAGTGTGGGCGACGCCCTGGCTGATCGCGGTGATCGCTCCGGGATTCAGCGGGGCCAAGCGCGAGTTGACGGTCGCACTGGTGCGTATCCTGTTCCCGGGCGCCGGATTGCTGGTGTTGTCAGCGTGGTGTCTCGGCGTGCTCAACAGCCATCATCGCTTCTTCGCCTCGTACACGGCGCCGGTCGCATGGAACCTCGCGATCATCGCCGCGCTCGTCTTCTACGGACCGCGCCATTCGCAGGAGGCCTTGGCGATCGAGCTTGCGTGGAGCGCGGTCGTTGGCGCGTTCCTGCAGATCGCGGTGCAGGCGCCGCAGACGCTGCGGCTGGTCGGCCACCTCCGACTCGATTTCGCGCGCACGCGCATGGCCTTGGGCACGGTCTTTCGCAACCTCACGCCGGTCGTCGCCGGACGCGGCGCGAGCCAGATTTCCGGCTACGTCGACAACTTGCTCGCGAGCCTGCTTCCGACCGGCGCGGTCTCGGCGCTCAGCTACGCGAGCATCCTCTACCTGCTGCCGATAAGCCTGTTCGGGATGTCGGTCGCGGCGGCCGAGTTACCGAGCATGTCGCGCGCGGCCGGCACCTTCGAGGAGGTGTCGCAGCTCTTGCGGATGCGTCTGGACGCGGGCCTGCGGCAGATCGCGTTTTTGGTCGTGCCGTCGGCGGCGGCGTTCCTGTTTCTCGGCGACGTGGTCTCTGCGCTGATCTTTCAGTCCGGCAGCTTCACCCATCGCGACGCGATCTACGTATGGGCGGTGTTGGCCGGGTCCGCGGTGGGGATGCTGGCGGCCACGATGGGCCGGCTGTACAACTCGGCGTTCTATGCGCTGGAGGATACGCGCACGCCGCTTAAGTTCGCGCTGATCCGCTTCACCCTCACGCTAACTTTGGGATATCTGTGCGCCATTCCACTGCCGCCCGCGTTGGGAATCGCCCAGCGATGGGGCGCGGCGGGCCTGACCGCGTCAGCCGGAGTCGCCGCCTGGGTCGAATTCGCACTGTTGCGATGGAAACTCAATTCGAAAATCGGCCACACCGGATTGGAACGCGGGCTCGTGGCGCAGCTGTGGGCGATCGCGCTGGTGGCGAGCGCGGCCGGATGGGCGGTGAAGCTTGGGATGGGGCATGCCGGTCCGCGCCTGATGGCGCTCGCGGTGCTGCCCGCGTTCGGCGCGGTCTATCTCGGAATCGCGTGGTGGATGCGGCTACCGGAGCTTGAGCGCGCGGCCAACTACCTTGCCAGGCGGCTTGGCCTGCGCTCCCTTAAGCGCTAACTCGGCGCTGGCGCCGCGTTCCTTGGTGGCGCGCAGGCGCTCGATCGTCAGCGTCGTGCCGTAGCCGGGCAGCAGCGGCGCGAGCGCGACGCGGCCGCCGTAAGACTCCACGAAAATCTGGCCGTCGACGATTTTGTCACGCCAATCCTCGCCCTTCACCAGCACGTCGGGGCGCACGGCGCGTACGATACGCTCGGCGCGCGTCTCGTCGAACACCACCACATAGTCCACCGCCTCGAGCGCGGCCAGAATCAGCGCGCGCTCGACCGCCGGATAGACCGGGCGGCCATCGCCCTTGATCAGCCGCACGCTGCGATCACTATTGACTCCCACCACCAGCGTGTCGCCCTGCGCGCGCGCGAACGAGAGCATCTCGACATGCCCCGCGTGCAGCAGATCGAAGCATCCGTTGGTGAACACCACGCGCCGGCCCGTGCCGCGATGGCGGTCGAGCGCCGGACGCAATTCCTCGACCGCGACGATCTTGCGCTGCGCGCTTTCGGGTCCCGGGCTGAGTGCCCGTGCGAGGTCCTCGCGCGAGATTATCTCGGTGCCAAGCCGGCTGACCTCGATCCCCGCGGCGAGATTCGCCAGCCCCGCCGCCGAGGCGAAACTCAGTCCGGCGATCGCAAACAGGCCGAACACCGCCAGCACCACGTCGCCCGCGCCGGTCACGTCGTAGACCGCGCGCGGCGTGGTCGCGATGTAAGTATGCGGGCCGCCGCGCTCGCTCAAGTACATCCCTTCGCGGTCGAGCGTGATGAGGCAGGCGTCGAGCTTGAGCCGGCGCATCAGTTCGTCCGCCGCGCGCATCCACGCCGCCCGGTCGACCAGGCGCGTGCCGGTGGCGAGCTCGGTCTCGTAACGATTGGGCGTGAGCGCGGTCGCGCCGCTATAGATCGAAAAATCCTCGCTAAGCCGCGGATCGACGATAACCGGAATCTTGCGGCGGCGCGCGCCATCGATAAGCGCGCGCAGAAGCCCCGGCGTGAGCAGGCCCTTGTTGATGTCCGAGATAAGCACGCCGTCGACGCGCTCCAGTTCGCGCTCGACATGGCGCGTGAGCGCGCGCTCCTTGGCCGGGCTGAGCGAGTGCGGGGCTTCCCGATCGACGCGCAGCAGTTGCTGGGTGGCGCGGTTGGCCGATTGCACCGACCCCAGCATCCGCTCCTTGACGATCGTTGGGCGATCGGGGTCGACCAGCACGGAGCGCGTATCGATACCGAGGTCGCCGAACATCTCGCGCAGCAATTCGCCGTTGCGATCGGCGCCGACCACGCTGAGCGCGCTCACCCACGCTCCCAGCGCGCGCAGATTTGCCATCACGAAGCCCGCGTTGCCGGGGCGCTCCTCGATCCGGTTGACTTGCAGTATCGGAATCGGTGCCTCAGGCGAGACGCGAGCGACGTCGCCCATGATGTAGCGGTCGAGGATCACTTCGCCGGCAACGAGCACGCGCAGCGGCTTGAGCGACGGAAGCTCGACCCGCCCGCTGCCGGCGCCGTCGGCGGCGCGCGGCGCTTTGGCACTGCGGCGGTTGATGATTCGCCCGTCGATACGTTGCGTGCGCTTCATGATGCGGCCCATACGCCTGATCTCTCCGCAGATTCCCTCCCCCAAATTATCTTGGGGGAGGGTTGGGGTGGGGGTCCAGGCGGTTCTGAATTTCTGTGAGAACCGCCTCTGTTTTTGAAGCTGCGCTTCCCGATTTTAGGATGCGCCATCTTTCTAATGCCCTAGCCCCCGCGGCGAGGGGAAGAGGACAAGATTGAGGGGACTGAACATCAAGACGAGGAAGCGCCGGAAGGACATCTGGCGCTTCCTCGCTCGACCCCCACCTCCATCCTCCCCCAGGACAACTGGGGGAGGAAACCAGAAGCGTTGGACCACTCCCTTCCAAATTTATCTTTACCATTCATTACGACCGCCAATTCTAGGGGCAGCGCGGAATTCAGCTCCACATTCGATGCGCGACGTCGGCCACCAGCCGCAGCTTTTTTTCCTGGGTCGTCTCGGCGATCGGATTGCCTGCGAACACTGAAGCGAAGCCGCACTGCGTGGAGAGCGCCATCTGTTCGCGTGGAAAATGGCGCGCCGCTTCCTCGATACGCGCGATCAGCATATCGGGCGGCTCGAGCGCATCGCTCTTGGTCGACACCAGCCCCAGCACCACGCGCTTGTCGCGCAGGAGGTCGGCGAGCGGCTCGAACGAGCCTGCGCGCGCACTGTCGTATTCGAGCAGGAAAATGTCGTAGCGCGTGGCGCACGCGAAGACTTCCTTCGAGATCGCTTCGTAACCGCCAGTGCTCAGCCAATGGCCGGCGTTGTTGCCGCGGCACAGATGCAACCCGAACGTGACGCCGGATGCATCCGCGAGCGCGTTGAGCATCTCGACGCCCTCGCCCAGCATCCGCGCGGTCGAGATGCCATGCGCCTCGAAGACGCGCTCGCGCGTTGACGGGTCGACCAGGGTAGCCAGTTCCGGCGCGTCGATCTGGATATATTCGCATCCGAGGCTCGCCAGGTCGGCGACTTCGGCGCGCAGGATATCGACGGCGTCGGCGAAGAGCGCGAACGGATCGGGATAAGCCGCCGCCGAATGTTCCGGCGACCAGCGCATCGCGAGCATCAACGGACTCGGCAGCGTCGCCTTCAGCGGAAGCGTCGCGCGGGCGCGTGCGTAAATGAATTCCTCGGCCGCGAGCGAGCGCCGCCGGCGGAGCTTGCCGGTCACCGTGAGCGGCACCGCCAGGCTGGTTTCGCCGCTCGTACCGCCGCCGCCACCCTGCCATCGCCGGGTGTCGAACGCGACTGCCTCGAAACCTTCGACGTAGTCGGTCAGCGGCGCGACGAAGCCCGAGCGGCGCATCTCGCCGTCGCTCACGACATCGACGGCGCATCGCTCCTGCAGCGCGATCGCTTCGTCGACCGCACTGTCCTCGACCCGCTTGAATTGGGCGGTCGAAATGCGGTCGGCGGCAAAGTCGGTCCGCGCCTGCTTTAGCCATGCGGGCCGCAGGATCGATCCGATCACTTCGGCGCGATAGATCGTCGTCATGATCAGCGAATCGCGTAGCCGCCGTCGACGAAGATGGTCGCGCCGGTTACGAAGTCGGAGGCGTGCGAGGCTAGAAACACTGCCGCGCCCGCGCATTCCTTAGGCGTGCCGAAACGGCCGGCCGGCGTGCGCTTGATGATGTCGTCGTAGAACGGGCGCCCTTTGATCGGCGCGGTCATCTCGCTCTCGATCCATCCCGGCACGATCGCGTTGACCTGGATGTTATGCGCCGCCAGCTCGACCGCCATCGATTTGGTCAGTTGGATGAGCCCGCCCTTGGAGGCGGCGTACGACGGCGCGATCGGATTGCCGAAGCGGGAGTACTCGCTGGCGATGTTGATGATCTTGCCGCGCTTGCGCGGCGCCATCGAGCGCGCCGCGATCTGCGAGAGCAGGAAGCCCGAGTTGAGGTTGGTTTCGATTACGCGGTCCCAGGTCGCAGCATCAACCTTGAGCACGCCGCCGGGAAGCGCGATACCCGCGTTATTGACCAGGATATCGACCGGTCCCAGCTTGCGCTCGACCTCGGACATCGCGGGTGCGAGTGCGTCGCGGTCGGTCACGTCGAGCTTGAGCGCGATCGACGCGGAGTTGAGCGCGCGCAGTTCGCCCAGCACCGCCTCGTTCTTGTCCTGGTTGCGCGCGAGCACCGCGACCGCCGCGCCAGCCTCCGCCAGCCCGAGCGCGATCCCACGGCCGATTCCGCCGTTGCCGCCGGTGACCACCGCGACGCGGCCGTCAAGATTGAACATCTCAGGCGCCGCCATAACCGCATCTCCCGGGGCCGTTCGCGCGCTTGCCGCGCGGGCCCTCCGTCAGCGAATCGAGAATTCGCTGCGCTTCACGCACAGTGTCCACTTTTAGCTCGTGTTTCAAGGGTTTTTTCGCGTACGCTTTACCCTAAGCGCTGCGACTTTGACTCTACTTGGACTTTTCTCTTCGGACATTTCAGACATGGCCGCGAGCTTCGCGACGCCTTCCGCGAGCATTTTTGGATCGACTATCGCGTATCTGGAGTAGATTGAGTCCGTCAAATGGCCGGTCAACTTCATTCCGGTCGAGCGCGGCACGCCGGCCCTCTCCAAACTTCTGACTGCGGTGCGTCGGAAGTCATGCAGCAGCTTCCCAGGGCAGCCCGCCGCGCGGCACGCCGTCCGCCAAGCGTTTCTGAAGTCCACGAGCGGCATGCCGTTGGGGTTGATGAAGACCCAAGGGATGATCTGCCCGCTCGAGCGTTCGACCTCGCTCACGCGCTCACGCTGCGCTTCGAGCACCACCTGTAGTTCTGGCAGCGCGTTGATGGGGAAGGCGCGCCCGTCGCCGTTTTTGGTTTCGCCGGGCTCAAGGCGGAGCCATCCGAGCTTTAAATCGACATGGCGCCACTGGCGGCTCAACAGTTCAGACCTTCTCCAGCCCGTGAGATACGCTACCTGCGCCACCGGCTTCAGATGCTCGGGTAGATGACGCAACACGGCCTCATACTGATCGCGCTCGAAAAAACCGCCGCGCGAATTTTTGAGAGAAAGCATTGACATCGCGGGCCGCGCACCAACTTTGCCGGCCTTCTGGGCGAGTTTGAAGCCGCGGCTTAGGAACGCCTGCTCGACGTTGATGGTCGCCCTCGCAGCTTTCTGCTCCTGGCGGTGCGCAGCGTACGACGTGATCCTATCGCTCGTGATCTCTCGTGCCTTAGAATCGCCCCCGAAGAATTCGCGCAAATGCCGCGCCGCGATCGGGATGCGTTTGAAGCTCTTGCGACCGTTCGCTTTGTAGTCGGCTTCCACCATTGCGATCAGGTCGTCGAGAGTAGTCCGCTCTATCTGCGAACCGACAGGCTTACCGGCCTGCACTTCCCCGATGCGCTTCTTCAGCAATCGCACGGCGGTGGCGTGATTCGTCGATTCGCTCGACTCCTTGTGGCGCTTGCCGTGCGTGGAAAAGGAAATCCACCACACCGCGCTCGTCTTCTTCGCGCCGGTCTTCTTATCGCGATATCTCGGCTGAAATAGGAACCCCATGCCGCGGGTTTGCTTCTTCATGACTTCACCCCTAGGTACGCCCGCAGCGCATCCTCGACGAGCTTCCCGAAGGAGACGCCACGATCGAGCGCGGCGTGGCGCGCGTCGGTCCAAACGGCTTTGTCCATCCGCACCGTCGCCCTCGCTTGATCCGGTTTCGCTTTCTCTGTCCGCTGCTTTTTCATATCGATCACCTCATCGACCATTGATGTCATAATGGCGTCATGGCGTCAAAAGGTCGATTCGCTTGTCCACAAAGGATACCGGTCGCGCTTCAGTGGAGTGAAGATGACGCCAGCAGGCCGATTCAATTAGAGTTGCCGTTTGCCAAATCACGAAAGGTGCGCGGTCGCACAAAAGACAAAGGTTGACGGAAGATGAAAGTAGGCGCGATATTTTTGATTTTGATAGCTTCCGCAATGATTCTATCAACCGGCTGCGCAACAGGACCGGAACAAGCAACTCCGGGTCCGTACCCGGACGGCTATACAAAGTTGACCGCAGACTATCTCGCAGCGAACCTAAAAGACCCATACAGTGCTCGCATTGTAAGTTTCCAAAAGCCTGTCCAACATCACTTCTGGTTTAATCTGGACAACCCGCCCGGTATCCCTTCCTTTAGTAGTTACGATGCATGGGCTAGTTGCGTGACGCTCAACGCGCGAAACGGTTTTGGTGGATACGCCGGGAACACGGATTACACGATGACGTTCAAAGATAATGGCGGTTCTTGGGATATTCATATGTTGGATGGATGCGAGCTATGATACTTGTCCCTTCTCTAACCTTCGCCCGACATGCAAATAGCACCAGCCATCTTGCTGCATTGAAACCCCATCCGATCCCAAAACGAAATCAATTGGGCTTCGGTTAGCAGATCGAAGGTTATTCGCGCATGGCCGCTGAGACGGTTGGGGTCAGGGTTTTCGACAACAAGCAAAGACGAAGCAAGCAGAGCAGCGGGTCGAAGCTTAGGCGGTTCATGCTTCTCTTTCGCCGGTAGTTTCGGAAATATATCTGCGTTGCTGATCATGCCCACCGCTTTACGACTTCTGCCGCGCCAACCATCGGCGCAACCCTTGCTCCGAGTACACCCAACTGCGCGATGCCAGGCGGCGCGCGAAGGGCAAAGTTTTTCGGTGTCTCGAAATCCATTTCGCGCTACGCCGAAGTAGCGCGCACGCTTCCTCGGTCGTCAGCATCTTGTCGGGATCGTCGCTCACGGGCTCGACGGGCTCGGGCTCGAGCAGCCGCGCAGCCAGGGCGGCGATCAGCGCCGGAATTTTTGCGCGCGGGATGGCGGCGATATCGAGATCGATCATTAGTCCGCCTTCGCCTTGACGACCGGCTCGGGAATCTTCAGGCCCCAAACCACGGTGCCGTTGCGCGTGTGCTCGGTCTTGTAGCCCTTCTTGCGTAGCTTCCGCGCCAGCGTCGTCGGATCTATTCCCTTGACGCTCTTATCCTCATTGGGGTTGCGCCAATGGTCGAACGATTGCTTGAGTCTGGCGAGCGCCGTCGACATCTCGCAAGGCAGGCAGCAGACAGACAGCCATCCGCCGAATTCGTCCTCGGCGGCGAAATAGTCTCTGGTCGCATTGACCATAGCGGCGGGAGGCTTCAAACCATCGCGAAGCCACTTCTGTGTTCCCTCGATCATCCAGCGCAGAATAGACGGCCATTCCGATATCAGTTTTTGGTCGAGCCCTTTGATATCCAGTGGAGTACCGCGAATAAGTACAGGGTGCGGAATGATTCGCATGCGCCCGGTGATAGCGACATCGACCGTGCGCAAGCCCGGCAGTTGATTGCCGTAGATAATCAGTTTCCCGGATGGCGAGAAAGAAAAGGATTTGCCGTACATATCGCGCGCGGGAATGTCGTCGCGGCCGGATAACATCTTAAGCCGTTCGGCGTTCCAGATTTTGCCCTCGGGAATTTCACTCGCGAGCCACAACCTCATACCCTGCAGCCGCGCCAACTCTTCGGGATGCCGCGCCGCGGAGGTCTCCATCAACGCCTCGGCCGCCAGCACGTGAGCATAGGTGCCTAGAATGCGGGCGGCTGTCGCCCAGACCACGGTTTTTCCGTTGCCGCCTCTACCGGTGGCGACGGCGATAAGGTCTTCCCGTACGTCGCCAGTGGAGCAATATCCTAAGACCTTCTGGACATGCTCGATCTGCTCGGCGTCCCCCTGATAGATCAGATCAAGCGCCTTCATCCATTGGTCCGCATCGTCGCTGGTCTTTGCAGGTACGACTGCGGTTGACTTTGTAATGCGATATTCGCGCTTCGGGTCCAGCCGGTTGCCGGTTCTGAGATCGATCACGCCATCGGGAGTGCCGAGCAGGAACGGGTCCGCGTCCCAATCCTTGGGCTCGCTCGAAAGTGAATTGCGATTTTTGGCTATACTTTCGATCGCCTTGAAGGTATGGGCGCTGGCTAATCGACGAGCCGTACTTTCCGCAGCGCTCTTCAACTTAGGGTCGTACATCGCCTTGACTGCAACCGCGCGGGCCACGGTCTCCGCGATGTCGAAAACGAACTTATCGCCGGGGCGCCACTGCCGCCCCGTCCAACCGTTCCAGTGATCCCGACAATGATTCAGCATGCCGCCGCAGAACTGCTCGAACTGGTCGACCAAGGCGCTTTCTGAATACTCGGGGACATCGCCAGGCTTCCCGGCCGTGGTGGCCGAGCTCTCCGGCTTCACGAATCCCGGCGGCGTCTCGGTAGCAGCCTCGATCAGTGCGATCACGGCGGCGGCGCCCATGCCTTCGGCCTCAGCGTCGGCGATGTCCCATGAAACGGATGCGCCTGCGGGTATTTGAACGAATAGGACCCTGCAGCCGAGTAACTTCAGTAGAGACTCGGCCTTGCGCATCGACTTGATGCCGCTTGGATCGTGGTCACTCCAGATAATTACGGTGCGCCCGGCGAGCGCATTCCAACCCACGTGCCCGACCGAATCATCGCCGCCCTGCCAAGTGACTACTACGTATGCAGTGGCTATCCGGTGGCCGACGTCGGCGCATTTGCAGCCGGAGACGAGCAGCACCGAGGCGCCGGGACGAGCAGCGAGCCGGTCGAGTCCATAGATCGGCCGCGGCTTCGCGTGCATCCAGCGCCAGGCACGTGCGCCGCTATCAGACTGCGCCCAGGTGCACGGCAGGACGTCTTTCTTGCCGCCGAGCAGATCGAATCTGAAATCGGCCGTGAACGGTCGCCCTTCAGCGTCGCGATAGATCCAGAGTCCGTTCGGCTTGCCGCGCTTAGGATGCGCGAGCGGAGGAGCGGGAGTGTCAACGGTAGGCGGAACCGGCTTCCAAACCGCGGCGACGGACTTCAGCGCGCGTGTGGCCGGCCCCTTGCCGTTGGGACTCGGCCACAACCCGAGCGCCTTGATCTTCTCGACTACGCGTTTTTGGTCGCAGCCGACGAGACAGAACACCACCAGCGGTACGTCCTCCCCGTCGTCAATGTTGAGGCTTGGATCGTGAGCACGGCCGTCGGCTTCGTGTACCGGACAGTACGCCAGGAATCCGCCGCGACCGTTCGGCTTCGACCCGCCCAACTTGGTTGCGAGATCGAACGCAGCGCCCATCTACTTGCCTTGCTCGGAGAGCAGCCGCAGCACTTCGCGCCGCGGTATAGCCCAGCGCTTGCCGATTAAAATCGCTTCAAACTGACCAGCCGCGTGCGCTTTCTTGAGACGCCGATGGCTGCTGTGCAGCATCTTCACAGCCTGTCGAAAGGTCAGATGAGGCTCGTCGTCATCCGGTTTTATTTGCGTCGATTCGTCCATTTCAAAAATGCTATTACGTTTTGGGTGTGCCAGTTTAGTAAGCTGCGTTGGGAAACGTCGTCATCGTTGCACGATCACCTGACGAACAAGGTCACACGGGCGTTGGCTCGGGCGTCCGGTGCCGAGCGCCGGCCTGACGCTGTGACGCTATGACGCTAAAGGGCTGTTTTTAAAAAGTCCCTATCGCCTGCGCGCGCAAGCGCGTTGGAATAGTGTATTAGAGAGAGTTTGTAGAAAGTGGGGCTACAGCGTAACAGCGTCACGGGCGCTCGGGCTACTTTTTTGGGCACAGACCGCCCGTTCCAGCGGCCCGATACGCGCGCGCGACCTGTGCTTCCGCCTTCGCGTCTCGGACCTTTTTCCTACCCACAGCCCCATCCACACCTGTTGATAACTCGGAAACTCGCACGCGCAGTGGACGATCCGCGCGTCCGGTAACAGATTCCTAACCGCTCGTCTTAACCCCTCGCCGCGTTACAGCGAGAGACGTACAGCGAATTAAGCATTCGACGTGCGTCACGCAACCTAACGCGCAGAATGGGTTTAGCGCGACTTGGACTCAACTTTGACCTTCGCGCGGTCGGATTCGCGGGTCAGGATCGCAACGTTTTAAGGGTTTTTCGGGTCCTGCGGACCGATATAGACGGTCGGACGGACGGGACGGTCGCGAAGGTAGCGGACGGTCTATCGCGACGCGTGCGGTGCGGTGCGCGTGGTGCGCTAGGTCGCTGAAGGTGACGGGACTACGTTTTCCGCTGCGCGGATTCCTGCTTTGGTGAGATCGAGACCGGCCCATCCTGTGTAGGCGCCATGCACGAATTCCACTAACCCGCGCTATTGCAGGCGGCGTACGGCGCGGGTGATGGACGCGTTGATTGCGGGGTTCTTGTCGTTGAACGTGAGACGCAGACGCCAGTGCAGCCGATCTTCGGGTGTTGCGTTGGGACCGAGCGGATCCGGCTCGCTGCATTCATCAGGTACATCGTCATGAGCTTCACATGCACAATCGGCTCTGTGAAATCCCTTTGGGGCCCGCTTCCCACATGCGAGTTCCCGATGAAGGTATTCGATGGCCTTGGCGTGAGATCGCGATGCAGGGGCCAGCTTGAAGTACCCGGTTTTGATCTCGCGCAGCGGTAGATCGGCTGCGCCCGAATCGTCGTCGCGGTTTTCTTTGCGCCGGTTGTCCAGCGCAGCGTAGAGCATCCACTTTTGCAGCGGGCTTAAGCCGCGTCCCATGGTCGGTTTCTCCTAACGGGTAACCTTCGGGCACATTCAGCCTAAAGGTTAACCGTTAGTGCACGCTCGCGGTACGTCGCTCGGGATGGTCTGTGAACAGCGGTAAGGCTTCGGGGGGCTTGTCGGACGGGTCCGTCGGCATTGCGGGCTCGGGCTCGGCCGGTGTCGGGGTCGTGGTGGTCTCGATCGTGCGCGCGCTCTGCCCCTGCTGGATGAGCTGCGACACAGGGTATCCAAGTTTGGCCATCGTGCGGATAGTTTCGCTGAACAGATCGAAGTACTTGGCGGCCTCGGCGATCTGCTCGGCGTCGGTCAGCTCTGGCGCGCTGCTGTGCGTCGCTTCGGGTTCGGGCACGCGCGGCTGCGGATCGACTCGGTCCATCGTCCACATTAAAACTTGTGGATTTGGCAACAGCACTTTCTCGACCATGACCAGCTCGCATTGGCAGGGGCCGGTGGCCGCGCAGTCGGGCTCGTGCCGCCGAATGGGGCTGCCACTTTTGTCATACGCGGGCAACGTGATCAAACCGCCAACGGCGAGCTGATTGAGCCGACTCGAAGCCAGGAGCAGGAATTCGCTGCGCGCCTGAGCGACGCCGTTTGCGAAGTCCCGAAAAATTTCGTCGGCGCCTGGTTCGCGGCCCTTACGGAGCCAGTCTTTTGCGGTCGTGAGGCCGATGCAACATCGGTCCGCGGCGATCGTGACTCGGCCGGTGAGCGAGATAGTGTTGATGAAGAGCTTGCTGATCTCGGGCGTCAGCCGCAGGGCCCGGGAATTGCCGACAGCGAAGCTTTTTTCGTTTCGAGCCATGATGGGACCGATGGTACGCGCTCCGAGGTGTGCCTGTTCCCAGCTTTGGTGCGATTCGCTGCAAATGGCACACCTTCGGGATCGAGCGCCTGAAACGCGCCGTGCGCCTGCATCAGCCGCGATCGAGAAGCTGGCCGACGTTAACCGCGCCCGCCACCGAGATCCCGACATCCGACATCCGCGGTGTGAAGCGAGGGGGCATCATTGATCCCGTCGCCGAGAAAACCGACCACTTGGCGGCGCGGCTGTACCGGACCAGAGAACGACTGGCTTCTGATTCCGACCAGAGCGATCTGTATGTGTGCCCGGCGAAGGAGCGGGCGGACATAAAACGCAGCAACCCAACACGGTCGGGAACTAGAAGCCTGACGGATGAACTCGCCGAGCTCCGCGGGCTCGACCCCACCGCCCTCAAGCAACGCTGGCGGGTGCTCTACCGCACCGAAGCGCCGGTCCACATCGGTCGGGCTCTTCTGCTTCAAGCTGTGGCCTACCGACTACAGGAAAGAGTTCTCGGCGGCCTCAGGCCTGAGTTACCGTAAGGGCGGTGTTCAAGAAAAATAGCCTCCAATGCCCGCTGCCCCCAGAACACCGGATAGTCATCGCGCTCAAGCATCGCAGCCGTCAATCGTGACGGAGAAACCCTCGAGCATCTGGGCGATTCCTTTTTCTTCCTCACCTTGCGCTGCCAGCGCATGGCCGCGAGATTGTATTCCTACCGGTGGTACGAGGAAAAGTAATTGGGTCTAAAGGCACCTGATCCAAAACCCGAAAAGCGAGCCAGCGATAACTCGAGCGCAGTCTTTGGGAGAAGGCACAACGTCGCTTACGCGCTCGAGCAGTCCGAGGACTGTGGGTCACGGCGGCCACCGCCGCGACCATGTCGCACTCGAGGCCTCAGCATCTCCACCCGGTGCCTGCTCGAGCGGGTCACGAGGTTGAAGCGCGCAGCCGGTAAGCCAGCGGTCATCGCTAGTGCCTGTTTTTTCTCGCTCCGGAGTGATAGCTAGGGGACGCGAGAGGCAAGACCCATTAAGCCCGCCATCAAAGCAACTGGGACCAGAGAGCCCGGGGTGATCAAATGAAGGTGAGCTTTTTTTGCATCGGAATAGGCAACGGCGCGAGTGCAGACGCGATTCGGGAAATCGCAATAAATGCAGAGCGACTCGGTTTCTCGGGCATCTGGGCTCCGGAACACGTTGTGCTATTTGATCGCCAATCATCCAAGTATCCCTACGATCCAGAGGGCCAGCTACCGCTTCCCAAAGACATTGATTTCAACGATCCGTTCATTGGCCTGACCTACGCCGCCGCGGTAACCAGTCGTATCCGACTGGCGACGGGCATCTGCATCGTTCCGGAACGCAACCCTGTCTTTCTCGCCAAGGAGGTTGCGACCTTGGACCGACTAAGCGGGGGACGCGTAGCGTTAGGGGTAGGCATCGGCTGGTCGGCCGAGGAGTTTAGCGCGGCTGGGGTTCCCTTTGAACGTCGTGCTAAGAGAACCCGCGAGTACATTGAGCTCATGCGCCGACTCTGGAGTGAGGACAAGGCGACTTACAGCGGAGAATTTGTCAAGGTCGAGAGTGTACGCAGCTTTCCCAAGCCTATTTCTGGTGCGAAGGTACCGGTTCTGTTCGGGGGCGAGAGCGACGCGGCGTTGAAACGCGTTGCTTCTTATGGGACAGGCTGGTTCGGTTTAGGTCTCACGCCTGAGGAAGTCGGCGTGAAGATGAACCAACTGTACCAGTTCGCTCGCGCCAACAATCGCGATCCCGGGGAACTGGAGATAATTGTCGGTCCTTACAACAAGCCTGCGACCCCAGGTGACCTCAAGCACTTCCGTGCCGCAGGCGTGCAGGAGTTTGCGCTGACGGTTGGATTTGAAGTACCGGAAAGGCCGTCCGCGATCCGCGCTTGGATGGAAAAGCTGGCGAGGGAGTGGGTAGAGCCAGCATCCAAACTTAGTTAGGGTTCAAACCGCACGATCGGGGCGCCGCTAGGACGAAAAACTCAGCGGACGGACGGACTCTCAGCCAACTGACGCGGTGAAGGCGCTCCTTGATGACTCAGCGATCCGGGGCGGGGCGACTCGATGATCTTTACTTGGCAATTCACTAACGACCTTGAAGAATTGCGAAGGAAACAGGCGAAAGATGAAGAATCTATGCGGAGGATGCCGCTGCGGAGCGATTCGTTACGAGTGTTTTTGCGAGCCTGTTGCGGTGTCGTTCTGTTACTGCCGCGACTGCCAGAAGACCTCCGGCGGACCGTTTTGCAATTACGCTGTGGTACCCGCAGATGCCGTAAAGCTAACCCGGGGACATCCGAAGAGCTACACGGTCGTGGCGGACACTGGCAATGCGGTGTCGCGGGAATTTTGTCCTGATTGCGGTAGCCCCCTGTTCGCGGGCACTAGCAACGTCTTTGTCATCGCGGTGGGTAGCCTCGATGATCCCAGGGACGTAAGGCCGACAATCGCTATCTGGCTCGACAGTGCACAGCCGTGGGCCCCTGTTCTCGACGATGTAGAGCGATTCGCGAAGAATCCCCCGATAACCTTGGGGAATGGTTAAGCCCGCTGCTGATTAGTCCACGATTCGAGGTCCCCGTGCGGTGCAGCCGTCGGGAGTCGGAAACTTCAATGATACAAAAGCGACCCGTGAACTTTTACAGCGAAGGATATCGTATTGCCGCCGATCTCTTCTTACCCTCTGATTTCGAGACGGGGCAAAAGCGTCCCGGCGTGGTCCTTTGTCATGGATTTACAGGTGTCCGGCAACTCATGCTCGAAGACTATGCACAGGTGTTTGCCGAGGCCGGTTACGTTTCACTCATCTTCGACTATCGCGGGTTCGGGGACAGCGAGGGGCCAAAGTGGCGGTTGATTCCGCTCGAACAGATCGACGATATACGCAATGCAATCACTTGGCTGGAAGCGCAGCCCGAAGTGGACCCGCAAAAACTCGGGCTTTGGGGCACCAGTTTTGGAGGCGCTCACGCGCCATACGTGGCTGCGGTCGATGCGCGGGTGAAGGCAGCTGTCGGACAGGTAGGGTTTGAGGATGGTGCCAGCTTTCTGCTCGGAGTGCGCGGCGCCGCTGAGCGAGCCGAGCTCATCCGGCAGATCGAGGAAGATAGGCGGATGCGGGTACTTGAAGGCAAAGGTCGCACCATCGATCCGTTTGAGCGCGGACTACAGAATCAGCATTCACGCGAGTTCCTGTCCAAGGCGTTACAATCTTTTCCCCAGATGCGATGCCTGCTCTCCTGGGAGACTTGGGAAAAGACTCTCGAGTATAGGCCTATTGAATTAGTTGATAGGATTGCGCCCCGCGGACTGATGTTAATCGCCGCTCGAGATGACAATATTTGTTCTCTAAAGGGCTACGAGAAACTCTACGAAGCTGCAGGGCAACCCAAGAAGCTGATGGTCTTCCCCATTACGCACTACGAGATCTACGCCGGTCGATGGTTTAAGGAATCCGCCGACCAGGCGGTGCAATGGTTCGACCTGTTTCTAAGGTAGAGGCACATTTGTCGTTGGGTGTTGGGCACAAACAACGAAACACGATGATCTATTATCTCTCGACAGAAGGACGACGATGAACTTTGCTGAGAATCGCATCGAAGATACCGATTACGTCAGTAGCCTGATAGCGTACATGGAGCCGATGGAGGCAAAGCCCAGGCGGTATCTATGTTCGCCACCACCTGGGATGGCAGAGATAACGTGGCGGTCTGTGCGGCAGCCAGTATGCATATACAACGGCCGCGCGTCACACCCCCCGCTCCGTCTCGACGCGCAAGGTATCGTGTTGCAGCAACACGATACCGCGGTAAAGAACTTCTACGATGAGAATGAAGTAAAGACGATCTACTATTCAGAAGTCGAGCAGGTGGTGAAAGATCTGACCGAGGCGTCCGCGGTTATCGTGTTCGATCATAATGTGCGCTCCTCGTCAAAGGCCGAGCGAAGCCGGAACGGGATGTATCCACCGGCTAGATTTGCGCATGCAGATTACACTCTATTGTCCGGTCCGCAGCGCGTGCGTGATCTGCTTTCTTCAACGGAAGCCGGAAAAAGGATTGAGCGCCGATTCGTGTTCCTGAACGTGTGGAGGCCAATCAAAGGGCCGGTGGAGGATGATTCATTGGCGGTGTGTGACGCTCAGAGCGTCGACCAGTCTGACCTTGTAGCCACCGATCTTATATACGCCGACCGAACCGGCGAATTTTACAATCTTACCTTCAACTCAAAACACCGCTGGTACTACTTTCCACAGATGAAACGAAATGAAGCACTGATCTTCAAGTGCTTTGATTCCAACGACAGTACACGGGCAAACTGCGTACCGCACTCATCTTTTCATGATCCAGAGGCGCTTCCGAATGCCGCTCCTCGCGAAAGCATAGAAGCTCGCACGGTGGCATTTTATTGACTGTGAAATGCTCGGGACTGAAAAGGAGACGAGGGTTTTCGCCGAATTTGTGAATAACATTGTGAAACAGCGCTCTGGAGGATGACGGCGCGCACAACACACGCGACCGCGAGCGCGGGGCATCGTGACTACACTGCCCCCCTGCCACATTCTGATACAGATGATTTATCTATCGGTTAGCACCGAGCGCATCTGCAAAACGCCGCTGTACCAGGTAACCCTTCGGATTCACGACTGAAAAGTCCGTCCGTACTGAGCGACCCCCTGGCACCCTCTGGCATCGCCTTTGCTTTCTCATGAGCGTCGGCGGCGTTTGCATCCTTGAACTCTGCCCCCCAGAGTTCGAGCCGAAATTCTGACCCAAGGCCGCCGACTTTCCCACTCCCATTACATCCACACCTACCGTTCATGAAGGGATTGACTACTTCGACCGCTACCGCGCCGAACGATTAAAGCGCCGCAGCCTCGCTCAACTCCAGCGCCTTGGCTACCAGGTCACTCTTACACCTCTCCAAACCGCCGCCTCTAAGGCTGCGCTCGAGTTGTCGCTGACCCGCGCTGCGGGTTTTGAATCAGGTGTCTTTACACCCAATTACTTTTCTTCGTACCACTGGATCGCGCCCTTAAGGCCGCGCTCTTTCTGCACCTGGCGGATCTCGTCGTTGCCCGGACCGAAATGGAAGATAGCGTCGAACTCCGCGCCGGCGAGGACAGTGGTGCGGAAGCCTCGCAGATCCATCGCGCGGTTGATCGCAGTCTTTTCCAGCCGCAGCTTTTGCGCGGGAACCTTGGTGACGCGGCGCGCGTAGTCGTAGGTCTCCTGTTCGAGCATTGCGGCGGGAAAGGCGCGCGTCGCAAAGCCCATCGCCTCGGCCTCCTTGCCGCTGATCCGGCTGCCCGGCAGGAAGGCAAGGTACTTCGTGCGATGCGGCCCGACCATCCAGTTCCAGAACGCGCTGACGTAGCCGGCGCCCGCGGGGATCGAGGGAAAGCCGATACGCGCATCATCGGCGACGAAGATCATATCCGAACTTATACAGAGTTGGGTCGCGCCTGCCAGGCAATAGCCGTGGACCATCGCGATCACCGGCTTTGGCAGGTCGCGCAGCCGCAGCCAGTGTTCAACATAGCGCTGCAGGAAGCGCTGGTCATCGTCGAGTGTGAAGGGATGGGGCGCGCCCTCGCCCCATCCGCCCGTCAGATCGTAGCCGGTAGAGAAGGCGCGGCCCGCGCCGCGAATCACGAGCACCTTGATCTCGGGATCCTTCTCGATTTGCGTCAGCGCCTCGCCGAACTCGGCGATCAGCGCCGGCGTCATCGCGTTGAGCTTTTCGGGACGGTTGAGGGTGAGCGTCCCGATTAGATTCGACTTTTCGAGTTTGAGGTTGGTGAATTCCATAGAGTCTCCGTGATGGTTTTCGGGTGTAACGATCGGGCGGCTTCGTTTCGAATCCTACGATCTCGCGCTCTGTTCTGTCATTCCTGCGCTGGGGTGCGGAGCGCGCAGCTGCTGAACGCCACGCTCGGGCGTGGAGTCCGAAGGCCACTGTCCCGTCTTCTCAATCGAAAGCGTTCTACATTCTTGACATGACGCAAATGTTGATCTAAATCAATATTTAATTAGATCGAAATTTGCGACCGAGGTAACCTGATGAGAACAGCGGCCCTGAAAGGCAACTGGAATCCAAAGGCCCGACGGGCAGCCGCGGCGGCGTTGATGGAATTCTTCTATCCGGTCCATTACGAAATCGGCACCGCACTGGAGGACGTGGTTCGGGCGAACGTGCTCTCGCGCCAGCAAGCGGCGAGCTTGTGGCTGATTCGATCGCAGGGTGAGAACGGCTATCGGATGCGCCGCAAGGATATCGAAGCGAATATCCGACGTTGGTTTGAAGTGACGAGCGCGGCGGTCTCCAGGGCCCTCCGCGCAATGATGCGTCCGCCACTCGAACTCATCGAAATCATCGAAGATCCCCGATCGGGACGCGAAAAGCTTGTCACTCTGACTCCCAAGGGCAGGGCGTTTCTGGATTCGGTCGCGGCGCAGGCCACGACGGTTCTAGCCGAACTAATCGAAGACGTTTCGCCCGAGCTGGCCGATTCCGCCATCGACTACTTTGGCCATCTCACTCGCGGATTTGAGCGTGCGCAGACGCGCGGCCGAATCAGACTAATTTCGCATGATCCGAGGGCACCAAAAAACGAAAAACCGTTGCTCAAAGGAGACGACGGGTAAAGTTCATGTATTTTTTCTCGTCGAGCAATATACAACACAAAACAAGCTACTGAATGCCCTAGCATCAACTATGTCTGTACTTATTAATTCACGCGATCTTCAGTTTATTCTGTTCGAGTTGCTGAACGTTGAAACCCTGTGTCAGTCAGATCGCTACGCGCATTGTGACAAGGCAATGTTTGAGGCAACCCTTGACACCGCACACCAGATTGCTCTGGACGGGTTTGATCCGCTTGCCAAAATTTGTGACGAGGCAGAGCCCCGCATAGAAGAAGGCCGCACCATTCTGCCTGAAGGGGTTGCGAACGCGGTCAAGGCATACGTCGATGCTGGCCTGCTAAACGCTAGTGCAGACCTGACCGAAGGGGGACTCCAACTGCCGGTCTGCATTTCGCAAGCCTGCATGGCGCTCTTCGTGGCAGCAAACCCAGCGTTGGCTGTCTATCCGTTTGTAACCAATGGAGTTGCAACCGTTATCAGCAATCATGGCAGTGAAGCCCAAAAAAAGCTGTTTGCCGGGCCGCTGCGTACGGGATGTTGGTTTGGCGTTATGGCAATTTCGGAAACCCAAGCTGGGTCTTCCGTGGCTGATCTTAAAACCGAAGCGATCCCGACCGAAGCAGGACACTATCTCATAACTGGCTCCAAGATGTGGATCACCGGAGCCGCCCAAGACTTCACAGAGAACATTGTGCATCTCGTCCTTGCCCGAATTGCGGGAGCACCAGCCGGAACACGCGGCATCTCGCTCTTTATCGTGCCGAAGTATCGTCTATCTGATTCTGGCCGGCCGGATGTTTGGAACGACGTTAATGTCGTCGGCCTCAACCACAAAATGGGATTCAGGGGCATCAGCAATACGGTCCTTAGCCTTGGAGATCAGAATAATTGTCACGGCTACCTGGTCGGTGAACCCAACAAAGGTCTGCGTTACATGTTCGACCTGATCAACGAGGCGCGCATCTGGGTCGGCACGGGATCTGCCGCACTGGGCTATTCGGGTTACTTGCGCTCACTCAACTACGCGAAAGAACGCACCCAGGGCCGAACGGCAGCAAATCGGGATCCAAACGCCCCGCAAGTGTCCATCATCGAGCATGCTGATGTCCGGCGTCTGCTCTTGACCCAAAAGGCGTATGTCGAAGGAGGCTTATGCCTCGCATTGTACTGCGCCCGGCTGGTGGACCAACGCAAGATCGCCGCATCCAAGGGAGAAAGAGATAAGGAAGCCGACCTCACTCTGCTGTTGGAGATTCTGACGCCCATTGTCAAATCGTGGCCATCGGAGTTCTGTCTGGAGGCAAACAAGCACGCCATCCAGGTGTTGGGCGGCTATGGCTATACGCGCGACTTCCCGCTTGAGCGACTGTATCGTGACAATCGCCTCAACGCGATCCACGAAGGCACGTATGGGATTCAGGCAATCGACCTGTTGGGCCGTAAGGTCTCAATGGCTGAAGGTCGTGGCTTCCAACTCCTGCTGTCACTTATGTCCGAAACGGCCGAGCTGGCGAAAAAAGAATCCACGCTAGCGTGGCACGGCAATCAGCTCGATCAGTACCTCACGCGCCTGACTGAGGTGACGCAAAAAATCAGCGCACTGCTCGGAACGCCAGAGTCTGAGCTGGCCCTAGCCAACGCGGTCCACTATCTGGACGCCTTCGGACATATTGTTGTGGGCTGGCTGTGGTTACGCCAAGCCATGGTCGCGGAGACGGCCCTGCGCGACGGTGCTCAAGGCGATGCGGCTTTTTATAAGGGCAAACTGTTCGCCTGCGAGTTCTTTTATCGACGGGAGATGCAAAAGGTGACTCATTTTCTTGATCTTGTCGAGCAACGAGAGGCCACCTGCTTCAACATGAAACAGGATTTCTTTTAGAACAGGCCAAGAAAAAATCGGCTGATCAATACAAACTGACAGCTGACCACGGAGGATTATAATGGTGACCCAGCAGTATGACGCTATCGTAATCGGTGCCGGAGTGTCTGGCCTGTATGCACTCTATAAACTCCGCGAGCTCGGCCTCTCGACACGGGTGTTCGAGGCGGGTAGCGATATCGGCGGCACCTGGTACTGGAATCGCTACCCGGGTGCCCGCTTTGACTCTGAGAGCTATACCTACCAATACTCCTTCTCACAGGAACTGATAGACGAATGGAAGTGGAGTGAGCATTTCTCGGGTCAGCCGGAAATCGAACGGTATTTGCATTTTGTCGCCAACAAATTCGATCTCAAACGCGACATTGAGTGCAACGCGCGCGTTGCGACCGTCATCTACGACGAAGCTGACAAGAGGTGGGAGATTGAAACTCACAACGGCGTGCGCGCCTCTGCGCGCTACGTTATCTCCGCCACCGGGCTGCTTTCGGCGCACCAGTTTCCGGACTATCAAGGGGTCCACGACTTCGCGGGCCTGTCGCTCCACAGTGCACGCTGGCCGAAAGAACCGGTCGACTTCACTGGCAAACGGGTCGGCATTATTGGCACCGGCCCGACTGCTGTCCAGATTATTCAGACCATTGCCCCCGACTGCGAACAGCTGACAGTCTTTCAGCGTACAGCGAATTGGTGCACCCCGCTCCGCAACCGTCCGATTACCGCGGAGGAACAACGGGCGCTCAACGAAAAGGCACACGAGATTTTCGCACTGTGCAAGCGCACTTGGGCCGGCTTTATCCACGAACCAGACCCGCGAACTGCGATGGACGTGCCGAAAGCGGAGCGCCTCGCCCGCTATCAGGAGCTGTACGACCGCGGCGGGTTCGCATTGTGGCTGGGCAATTACAGTGACTCCTTTATGTCACAGGACGCCGCGGATGAAGTTGCCGAGTTCCTCGCCTCCAAGATACGCGAACGCGTCACCGATCCCGAGATAGCTGAAAAACTAATTCCGAAGCACACGTTTGGCACGAAGCGATGTCCCGGAGAGAAGAATTACTACGAGACATTCAATCGCACCAATGTAAGATTGGTTGATCTGCGCGAAACGCCGATCAGAAGGATCACTCCCACCGGGATCGAAACCGGTAACGAGTTACACGAACTGGACGTGATCATTTATGCCACGGGCTTTCATAGCGTGACCGGCGAGCTCCTGCGGATGGATATTCGCGGCCAACACGGTCGATCCCTGCAAGAGCATTGGTCCGATGGGCCAAGAACCAACCTCGGCGTTCAGTTCTCGCGCTTCCCAAACCTGTGGGCCATCATGGGGCCACACAATCCAGCAGTGTTTTGCAATATCCCCCGCTGCGTCGAGACCAACGTCGAATGGATCGTCGATTGTGTCCGCTATATGCGCAAGAACGGTTTCGAGACCATGGCCGCCACCCCCGAAGCCGAAGACGCATGGACCAAGCGCTGCTATGAATCGGCCAAAGGACTGCTCATCAATGAAATGCAGGATTCATGGTTCTTCGGTAGTACCAATCCCGAGAACGTGCGTGGCCGCTTCCTGTTATTCGCTGGCGGCGTGCCGCTCTATCGCAAGATTTTTGCCGACGTTGCTGCGAAGGGATATGAAGGCTTCGAGCTGCGCTAGCGACCGTGATGGGTTGCGTTTCATGCCTGCCCGCTCCTTCGCCGGGCAGACATACACATCGCTCTGGTCGGAATATCAGAAGCCAGTCGTTCTCCGGTCCGCTTCAGCCGCGCCGTTCAGCGCTGGACAGAGAACCGAAATCGGCAGGAAACGGCCGCTTTCGCCCGAAACGAGCGGGACCGGCGGTTCGAATCCATTCTGCTCCGCCAACGAGTCACTGCGAACATCTAATCGCATCAATGGCCCATGAGAACTTTCTCTCAATGTCGCTTTCACCTTCGACCTCCTGGCGCACCTGGGCCGCAGGCCGCAATCCCCGCGTGTGCGGGGAGAAGCACTTTCAGCTTTCGTGGTAATGTCCATGCACCATGACCGCTGTTGCGCTCACAATCGCGGGCTGGGATTCCAGCGGAGGCACGGCAATCAGGCGGACCTCAACTAGGCGCTCCGGCCGAGAGGTTGTTGGGGCGATGCCTCATTCAGTCGCTTGGCGGCAACGAGGAAAAGCACCTTCCGGTAAGAAGCTGGCGTGGGATGCGATTGGAGAACAGTTCGGCAGCCGCAGCCTGGTGTATGAATGGTTTTTCGCGGGCGATCCGATTAACAATCGAATCCTCTATTACCGCACTGACACTAGTTCGAATTGCGCCGCGATGGCCCAGGCGTTTCTTGACTCTCTGGGAACCGTGGAGTAGCAAAACGAACCATACACTGGCAGACCTCGAGCACCGTCTAGGAGGGCCTCATGAAGTTCTACTTCTTTCATCTGATGCCGTGGCCTGATCTCCCCGCTGACTTCGACGATAAAAGCAAGCATCCCTCCGCCTGGGTGACTCTTTCCAACCGGTACTATGATCCGGAAAAAGGACATCTGCTTTACAATCGATATCTGGACGAACTCGAATATGCCGAGAAACTGGGTTTCGATGGAGTCTGCGTCAACGAGCACCACCAGAATGCTTACGGAACGATGCCTGCCCCGAACATAATGGCGGCCACGCTGATACGGCGAACCAACCGTATGAAGATTGCAATCGTAGGAAATGGCCTGCCCCTTCGCGATCATCCTTTGCGCGTCGCTGAAGAGGTGGCTATGCTGGATGTGATCAGTGGAGGACGTATCATTTCGGGGTTCGTCAGGGGTATCGGCGACGAATACTACTCTATGGGTATAAATCCCACGTTTTCTCAAGAGCGATTTAAAGAGGCGCACGATCTGATTATTCAATCGTGGACGAAATCCGGTCCGTTTCCATTTGAAGGCAAGCACTACCGGGTCCGCTATGTAAACGTATGGCCGCGCCCGTTACAGAAACCTCATCCACCGATTTGGATTCCCGGTTTTGGCAGCAAAGAGACGGTGGAATGGTGCGCCGAACCGTCCCGCAAGTATGCCTACCTTGCGGTGTTCATGCCGGACCATCTGGTAAAATGGTTTTTCGACGCCTACCGGGACGCCGCGCATGGATTCGGGTATGAGCCGTCCCCATATCAGATGGGGCATCTATTCCCCATCTATGTCGCTAAAACCGACAAGCAGGCGTTCGAAGAAGCCGGCCAGCACGTCCTCTGGCTGTATCACAAGGGACTTCGGCACAAATGGGAGATGTTTTTTCCGCCAGGGTATACGTCAGTTCCGTCCATGCGCCGCATAATGAGCTTTGCGCATGAGTTGAACTGGGAGGCTATGGACGTCAAGGAGCTGAACGACAGAGGCTATTGCTTGATCGGCAGCGTGGAGACCGTGCGCGAGCGTCTCGTCAAGTACATCAGGGATCTAAACTTCGGGCTCCTGTTGCCGCTGCTGCATTTCGGCGATATGCCCCATGACCGGACCTTCAAAAACATGGAGCTGTTCGCCTCCGACGTGATGCCCTTCCTGAAGCGCGAATTCAAAGCGATGGAAGACAAATGGTTTCAGGCCGCATAGACGCAGACATGGCGCCCCAGCAGGATTTGGTTGAAGTACGCGGTGCCCGGGTTCGAGTTCTCCGCGCAGGTTCGGGAGATCCGCTTGTCTATCTTCATAGCCTTCTGGGCGAAGTGAGATGGCTGCCTTTTTTTGAGCTCCTGAGCCGTCACTTTACAGTATACGTTCCTGAAAATCCGGGGTTTGGAAGTTCGGCAGGTCTCGAACGTATAGATACGGTTCACGATCTGGCCTTCCACTATGCCGACTTACTGGACGAGATGGGTTTGGAACGGCCGCACGTCGCGGGTCTATCGCTGGGTGGTTGGATTGCGGCAGAACTGGCGGTTCACTATCCGCATCGTGTGCGGAAACTTGTTCTGATCGACGCGATGGGACTGAACGTCGCAGGTGATTTCACCCCGGATATTTTCGCGGCGAGTCCGGCTGAGACGGGAAGTCTGCTTTTCAAGGATAACGACTCTGAGCTGGCGCATAGTTTCGTCTCGGACACGCCTTCACCGGAAATGCTGGATCTGATGCTGGCTTCTCGCCAGACTTTGGCCCGGGTTGCATGGAATCCTTACCTTCACGATCCCAAGCTCCAGGATCGACTGTATCGGGTCAAAGCTCCCACGCTGATTTTGTGGGGCGAGGCGGACCAGTTCTTATCCACGAAACATGGCCGGCTCTATGAGCAGAGGATCGAGGGCGCGAAGCTTACGATCGTCAAAGGAAGCGGTCATCTGCCGCCGCTGGAGAAGCCGGAAGAAACCGCCCGTCACATTTGTGAATTCCTCAAAGCCTAGAAGTGCGTGCGTGCTATGGGAGGCGCGATGTTCGCGTTCCTGACCAAGCTCTTGCTCGTAGCACGATCCCGACTGAAGTCACGGGCGAGCCTCGAGGCTGAGAATCTGGTTCTGTGTCAGCAGGTGATCGTTTTAAGCCGCAAGTCCCGATCGCGGGTGCGGCTCCGGAACCTCGATCGGCTGATCTTCGTCTGGCTGTACCGATTCTTCCCCGCGATTCTGAATGCGATCACCGTGGTCAAGCCCGAAACGGTTATCCGGTGGCATCGGCGCGGCTTTCGGGCCTTTTGGCACTGGAAATCGCGCCGACCCGGAGGCCGCCCGAAGATCGACCGCGAGATCCGCGACCTCATCCGACGGATGAGCAAGGAGAACCCATTGTGGGGAGCGCCGCGGATCCACGGCGAACTGCTGATGCTCGGGATCGAGGTCGCCCAATCAACCGTGGCGAGGTACATGACCAGGAGGCAGGGGCCACCTTCCCAGGGTTGGAAGACATTCCTGCGCAATCATGCCGCCGGGATCGCGTCCATCGATCTGTTCGTGGTTCGTTGTGGTTCCTCAAAACCTTATCCGCGCGGACGGAAACGCGGGGGAGTTGCCGGGGCGCGCTAACGCGGTGGACTTCGAATCAGGAAAGCGGCGCCGCCACGGTTACACAGCGCTCTTCTTGAGCCGCTCGACGCGTAGGCAGCGCGATGCGTCACTCCGCGAGCGCACTCAGCGGACCGCAGACGGATTCTTCGATTGCTTAGGGTAGACTGTGCTCGCCCGAAGCTGCGCCTGCGCCCAATCCATGCCGTCGCAATCTGCGTAGCCCCCGATCGCTCCAGTTGGGCCGAATAGGACTGGCTCTGTGGGCCAGCGTTTCCACTCTGCCATTCCTCGGAATACTCGCAGTGACCGAAGGCCATGGCTTGATTGCAAAGAAAAGTCCGCCACGATTGCCCTGGCCGTCTGCTTCGTGCAGGCATGTAACGCGACACGGTGGCTTGAGAGACGCTGAAACCAAGCATCAGAAGTTCACCATGGATCCGCGGCGCACCCCACAGAAAGTTCTCGCGGGCCATCCTTATGATCAGATGTCGGACTTCGCTGGAAATCCTCGGGCGCCCGCCGCGCCAGCGACCCCGTGCTCGATATCGCCAAAACGCTGACCAGCCATCACGGCGCCAGCGCAAGACTGTCTCGGGCTGGACGATGATCAGGCTGTCGCGCCATTGCGGCCACCAACGCGAGAACAAAATCCAAAACAGTCGATCCCAAAGGCGAAAGCACGGGCGACGAGTTCGGCTGCGCTCGAGCACGGCGATTTGATGGCGCAGCGCGATCGATTCCAACAGCAGCGCAGCGAGGGTTCGCGGTTCGCTGCCTGGGGCCTCCGAGAATGACGCGCTTGTCGCGGTCCCCATCGCTTGCAGGCTACCGCCAACCCATCAAAACCATCAACCAATTCGCGCGGATCAAGTTGTGAGGAACCACAACCATCAGAGCGTGCTGGTCAGCGGTCTCACGTCTGCCGACAGTACCGTGCGGCAGTTCGTACGGAATTCAAGCCATTTCCTCGTGACCCGCGGAGCGACCACGCCCGACGCGATGCATCAGGCATACGGACTGGTTGGAAGCATGATGACCCAGCAGGCGACGATGCTCGCGTTCATGGATTGTTTTCACCTGCTAGGTCTGATCGTGCTTGCGGGCCTGCCGCTGGCGTTCCTTGCCCGGCGCTTCGAAATCGGCAAAGCGGCGGGCGCAGGGCACTGAAACCTTGGGAGACCGCATTGAACGTTGTCGACAATCAGGGACGGCTACGATGGACAACGAGATTAGCCGGTTGCTGTTGTTCGCAATTTTATGCGTCGTGGCAATAGTCATCGCGGATTGGGCGATGCGACCGAAAGACAGCGGCCATGACGATTGACTTGCATGGCCTGAAAGTTTTTTTGGTCCAAGTCTTGTATATGCAAGCATCAAGGCTCGAAAAATGAACAACATCGTTAGGGATCACGGCAAAAATCAATTCGCGAACGGCCAAAGCTGTCGCGTTTTGCGAGCCAGCCCGGAACCGGGAATGCAGCTAATGGAAGCAATCGACGGTATCGGCGACTTTTTTCGCTTCGTCGAGTTTTTAGCGCGAGAGATAGGAATGAATCATCGGAGGCTATTTGAAAATGGAAGCCCGCATTCAGGAACTAACGGACGCGGAAATCAAAATAGTCAACGCTCGGTTGAACTACCTGGCCGAGGCGACACCGAAGCCGATCAACTATGCCTATGATCCACTCTGCGTCCCTCCGCGGTCTGGAAAATACCTCGAGCAAAACGTCGCTGTCCGCAACGGCCGCAAAGAGCGCAGTAAATTCTCGCTCGACACCAACGGTTTCCTGCTCACAGAGCACGAAACTGCGGTCAAGGACTTTTACGATTCCGATGAGGTCAAGTCCGTTTACTACCCCGAGGTCGAGCGCCTGCTGAAGCGCCTAACCGGCGCCGAGCGGGTGGTGGTGTTCGATCACATCGTGCGTAATCCAGTGTTCGCGGAAAGGGGTGAAAAGGGTGCGCGCGCGCCGGCCAAGTTGGTGCATAACGACTATACCTTCAAATCCGCGCCGCGCCGCGTCCGCGATCTTCTGCCGGAAGAAGCTGACCGCCTGCTCAAGAATCGCTTCGCCGAAATCAACGTCTGGCGCGCGATTCGCGGTCCGATCGAAAGCTCGCCGCTCGCGCTGTGCGATGCCCGTAGCCTGGGCGCGGAGGAGATCGTGCCGATCGATCTGGTCTATCGCGACCGTGTCGGCGAAATCTATGGCTTCCTCTACAACCCGCAGCATCGTTGGTACTACTTCCCGCGGATGGAACGTAACGAAGCGATCTTACTGAAGTGCTACGACTCCAAGGACGACGGCCGCGCACGCTTCACCGCGCATACCTCGTTCGATGATCCGAACAGCCCGCCCAACGCGGCGCCGCGCGAAAGTATTGAAGTGCGTGCGCTGGTTTTCTGGGCGCCCGAGACCGCATGAGCGGCTTTACCAGACGTATCCCGTTCGACACGACCAAATAAGGAGAAATCACAATGAGTGGAAAACTCGAAGGCAAGGTGGCACTGGTCACCGGCGGCAATAGCGGCATCGGCCTGGCGACGGCGAAGCGATTCGTTGCAGAAGCCGCACACGTGTTTATCACCGGACGCCGTCCGGCAGAACTCGATGCGGCGGAGAAAGAGATCGGCAGCAACGTCACCGGCATTCAAGGCGACGTGGCCAAGCTCGCAGACCTCGATCGCCTGTTCACGCAGATCAAGCGGGAGAAGGGCAAGCTCGATGTTGTGTTCGCGAATGCCGGCGTCGCGGAGCTCGCGCCTGTTGGAGAAATTACGGAAGAGCAGTTCGATCGGATGTTCGACATCAACGTCAAAGGACTGTTGTTCACCGTGCAGAAAGCTCTACCGCTGATTCCCGTCGGCGGATCAATCATCTTGAACGCCTCGATCGTGGCGTCCAAAGGCAACGCTGCGTCGAGCGTCTACAGCGCGACCAAGGCCGCCGTACGGTCGTTCGCGCGCACGTGGACGATGGATTTGAAGGAACGGAAAATCCGCGTGAACGCGCTCAGTCCGGGTCCGATCAACACTCCCGCCTATGACCGACTGGCGCAGTCCGGGCCAGCAGGCCAGCAGATGTTGGCGAGTATCGTGAACAGGGTCCCGATGGGCCGCTTCGGCACACCGGATGAAATCGCCAGGGCCGCGGTTTTCCTCGCCTCCGACGACAGCACTTTTGTCACCGGCTCCGAGCTATTTGTCGACGGCGGCGCCGCCCAAATCTGAGCCCGATGCGGTGTGCCCTTAGGCTTTTCAACAAGCGCGACATCCCTTAGGAGGTTCGCTCGATGGTCGAGTTGCAGCACAAATTCGTTACCACCAACGGCATCAGGATGCATTATGTCGAGCAGGGTGCCGGACCGCTTGTGGTCTTGTGCCACGGATGGCCCGAATCCTGGTACTCATATCGTCATCAGATTCCGGCGCTTGCGGCGGCGGGCTTCCGCGTCGTCGCGCCCGATCAGCGCGGCTATGGCCAGACCGACAAGCCCGAGCCGATCGAGGCCTACAACATCCTGAACCTGGTGGGAGATATCGTCGGTCTCGTCAACAGTGTTGGAGCCGATACGGCCTCGATTGTGGGCCACGATTGGGGTGCGCCGGTGGCATGGCACTGCTCGCTGCTGCGCCCCGATATCTTCCATGCGATAGCACTACTGAGCGTTCCGTACCTTCCGCGCGGCGCGACTCATCCTGCCCAGGCGATGCAGACGATTGCGGGTGAAGAAAATTTCTATCAGCTCTATTTCCAGGAGCCGGGCCGGGCCGAGGCGGAACTCGAGGCCGACCCGCGCCGAGCGATGGCGATGCTGCTTTACTCGTTGTCGGGCGATGCGCGGCCGGAGGAGCAGTGGAAGTTCCGCTTTCCCAAGTCAATGAAATTTATCGATACCGGAGTGGTACCCAAACAATTGCCGCCGTGGCTGAGCGAGGCCGATCTCGATTTTTTCGCCGGTGAGCTCAAACGGTCAGGGTTTCGCGGTGGGTTGAACTGGTATCGCAACATCGAACGCAACTGGGAGTTGACCCCTTTTCTTGACGGCGCCAAGCTGCGCCAGCCCGCCTTGTTCGTCGCGGGGTCGGAAGATTGCGTCGGAAAAATGCCTCCAGGCCGGTTCCAGATGGCGGGCGCCTTCACGCCCAATTTGAAGAAGCAGATGATTATCCCCGGCGCCGGCCACTGGATACAGCAGGAACGCCCGGCCGAAGTGAATCAATTGCTAATCGAATTTCTGCGCAGCCTGTGACAGTCGCGATTTGCGAGTCAGCCCGGACCCTACGGAACCGGAGATACAGTTTATAGAAACGATCGACAGTAGCGGCGACTTCTTTCGCTTCGTCCAGAGTTCAACGCAGTTTAACTAAGAGCAAAAGGAGAGCAAAAATGAAAGTCCCTTATGATGTTGTACTGCCCCAATTGAGTGTTCTGGGTTCCACCATGGCCTACCGCGAAGCGGGAAACCCGGACGCGCCGGTCGCGCTCTTTCTGCACGGGAACCCGACCTCGTCGTACCTATGGCGGAATGTCTTTCCCCTGGTTGCACCGACAGCGCATTGCATCGCACCGGATCTCATCGGGTTCGGCCAATCGGGAAAACCAGACATCGAGTATCGGTTTGCCGATCATGTTCGGTACCTCGATGCGTTCCTCGCTAACGCTGGAATCTCGTCAGCATTCGTCATAGCGCACGACTGGGGAACCGCGCTGGCATTTCACCTGGCAGCCCGCAGGCCGGAGTTTATCCGTGGACTTGCTTTTATGGAGTTCCTCTGGCCAATGCCTACCTGGGAGGATTTTCCTGCGTCAATACGCGAAACCTTCCAGAAGTTCAGGACGCCCGGAATGGGCGAAAAGATGATTCTTGAAGGCAATGCATTCGTGGAGGGGGTTCTTCCAGGGGCAATCGCACGAAAACTGACGGATGAGGAAATGTCGGTCTACAGAGCACCGTTTCCTACTCCCGAGTCGCGGCGACCCACTTGGCGTTTCCCGAATGAGTTGCCGATCGCTGGAGAACCGGCGGATGTGCATTCAACCTTAGAGAAAGCACATCGTGCTCTAGCGCACTCGTCTTACCCGAAGCTACTTTTCGCAGGAAATCCAGGCGGTCTGGTATCGCCGACCTTCGCTGAGAGCTTTGCGAAGGGGCTTAAGAACTGCAGAGTTGTGCAGCTTGGCTCTGGCATTCACTACTTGCAGGAGGATAATGCTGAGGTCATCGGCGCCTCTCTCAATGAGTGGCTAATCGACTTGGGAATTGGTTCCAGCCCGAAACACAAGGTGGCATCATAAGCATTTCCTCTGATGCGTGGCTTCGTGGTTTTGTCGTGTTGCGCAACTCGTGGCCGCAAATCCTTGCACCTAAACCTCATCTCATCTGCTGCCAACAGATGAGATGGAGGAGGGTGGTGTCGCGCGAGTTGCCGTGCTCTAGCAAGGAAATCTGTAGTTGAGAATCCGGATGCCACCAGTTGAATGGTCGGAGGAGATAATTTATTGGCCCGACTCTTGTATATACAAGCACCTACATTAGAGAAATGAACAATGTCATTGAAGTTAGCGACGAAGAGCAGTTCGCGAAGGGCCAAGACACTCGCGATTTGCGAGTCAGCCCGGACCCAACGGAACCGGGGATCCAGTTTATAGAAACGATCGACAGTAGCGGCGACTTCTTTCGCTCCGTCGAGAGTTTAACGCGAGAGATAGCAAACAATCAACGGAGGTCATTTTAAGATGGAAGCCAGCGGCGTGAATCAATGGAAAATTGGCGACGTTAAGATCACTCGGGTGGTCGAGTCGGAACGACCTTGGGACGGTACATTTATTTTGCCCGACGGTACCGCGGAGAACGTAAGGAAGGAAAGTGACTGGCTATACCCGGCCTTCTCCGACCAAGACGGCAAGCTCCGCATGGCCATCCAGGCGCTGGTGATAGAGTCACAGGGCAAGCGCATCATCGTCGATACCTGCATCGGCAACGACAAGGTGCGTTCGAATCCCGAATGGAACAAGCTGCAATTGCCCTTCCTGCAGGACCTGCAGAAAATCGGATGTTCTCGTGAAGCGGTCGATCGCGTCATTTGCACACATCTTCATATCGACCATGTCGGCTGGAACACTATGCTCAAGGGCGGCAAGTGGGTGCCTACGTTCCCCAACGCCAAATACCTGATCGGTGGTACCGAATGGGATTTCTTTTCGCGCGCGGACGATCCATTCCTAAAGGACCCAGTTGAGGACTCGGTTCGTCCGGTGATGGCCGAGGGGATGTCGGAACTGGTCGATGACGGGTACCGGATCACCGATGAAGTCTGGCTCGAATCGACGCCCGGCCACACCCCCGGTCATTTTGCGGTGCGCGTCTCCTCCAAGGGTCAGAACGGGGTCATCACCGGTGACCTGATGCATCATCCGATTCAATGCCGCTATCCCGAGTGGGATGACAATTTCGACACCGATGGGCCGATGGCAAAGAAGACACGGCGGGCATTCTGCGAGCGTTACGCCGACTCGGGAGTGCTGGTGTTCGGGACGCATTTCGCGCTGCCGTCACCGGGCAAAATCTCGAAGAAAGACGACTCCTTCCGCTTTTCGCTGGCCGGATAAGAAACACCCCAGCGGCAACGAGCGACGCGAACGGAGCCGCTTGCCGAATCCAGGAACAGGCGGGCAGGAATCGAGACCGTCAATAATCACCGCTACATGGAGCGGGAACAGGTAATTGATATGCGTGCAATGAGGGCAGAAGAATTCAGCGGTTATAAAGGGCTGAGGCTGGTGGACCTTCCGAAGCCAGCAGGCACGGACGGAAAGGTACTGTTGCGGATCGCCGCCGCCGGCGTCACGCCCCTGGACCATACCATTCTCTCAGGCCAATACCCCCGCGCGAAGGCGCCGCTGGTGTTAGGTGGCGAAGGGGCGGCCGTGGTTGAGGAGGGAGGTGGATCGGACTTTCCGGTCGGTTCACGCGTGATGTTTGCGGGGCCGTACGGCGTTTCGGAGGATGGCGCCTACGGTGAATGGCTTGCGGTACGGAAGGAGCACATTTGCCTGATACCGGAAGCCATCGACGACGTGAGCGCCGCGGGTATTCCGGTCGCGTATCTCACAGCGCGCCTGTCTCTCACCCTCGCTGGCTTTCAGCCGGGCAAAACCGTGCTGGCGCCGGCAATCGGAGGTTCGGTCGGCAATGCGGTGACGCAACTGGCGCGGGCCCTAGGTGCGAAACACGCCATCTCAAGCACCACCAACCATAACAAGGCTGGGCAGGCAAAGGCGCTCGGGTTCGACGAGGTCATTGACCTCACCCGCGAGAAGCTGGGCGATGGGGTGCGACGTATCACAGGCGGTCCTGGCGCAGACATCGTGATAGACAGCATTGCGGGTGACGTCCTGGGCGAGGCACTCGGAGCGCTTGCGTTGGGCGGAAGTCTTACAACGCTCGGTTATTCGGCTGGCCGCCGGGCAACCATTGACGTGACAGATCTGATCTGGAAACGCGCCAACATCAAGAGCTTCTCCCTGTTTGCTCAGCCACAGGCTGCTTGGGAGGAAGCTTGGCATACGATCGTCCCGCTGCTTAAGTCCGGCGCTATCAAGCCCATTGTGGCAAAGACCTTCCCGCTGGCGGAAGCGGCCGACGCTCTGCATTACCTTATCGAAGAGCGTCCCTTCGGCATGGTCGTTCTCACAATCTGACCGCCTTTCGACACAACGTTTCCTGTGTAGACAGTTTCGCTTTCGCGAATAATCAGAGGTCCAAAATGATTCATGAGCTACGAATCTTCCATTGCGTTCCCGGCCGCCTGCCCGCTCTGCTGAGCCGTTTTGAGAATGGTACGCTGCGACTGTTCGAGAAGCATGGAATCAAGCAGCTTGGGTTCTGGACTGTCGCGATCGGAGAATCGAACAACGATTTGTTCTTGATTCTGCAATGGGAATCTCTGGCTGAGCGCGAACTGAAGTTTGGAGCTTTCCTGAAGGATCCGGAATGGCTCGACGTCCGGAGGAAGAGTGAGGAAGACGGTCCGGTCGAAGCATCAATTACCAACACGATTCTCGTACCAACCACGTTCTCGATGCTCCGTTAGACCGAGACCCATCAGCGAACTTGCTGGTGGTGCGTTGGTCCGTCCGTTCGCAAGCAGACCTGAACTTTTTTGGCCCCACTCTTGTATATACAAGAATTGGCGGAAGAAAAATGAATAACTTCAATGAAAATAACGAAGACCAATTCGCAAACGGCCAAGTCGGTTGCGATTTGCGAGGCAACTCGGACGCGACGGAACCGGATACTCAGCTCGACGCGGCGAACGTTATCGAGCAGCTCCCAGATGTTGCACCAGAAGAATTTCCCGCTCCAATCGGCAAGCTTCTCGGTCTGACGATTGCAAGTAGCGGTGGCGGTCGAGCAACGGTCGAATTCGAAGCAAGCGAGCGATACGCCAACCCTATGGGGACACTTCATGGCGGAGTGCTCTGCGATCTGGCAGATGCCGCGATGGGCGTTGCCTACCTCAGCACCCTCGCGCAAGGCGAGACGGCCACCACCATCGAATTGAAAATCAACTTTCTACGGCCAGTCTGGAACGCAAAGCTTCGAGCTGAAGCGCGAGTAGTTCGTGCCGGCAAGATCGTGGGCCTCATCGAATGCGACATCCTTGACGAGCGGCGGCGGCTGGTCGCGCGTGTCTCCAGCACCTGTATGACTCTTCGGGGACGACTCGCCGAAGGACGCCAGATAAGGCGGAATCAAAACGACGAACTGAGGTCCGGCCAATCCAAAGAAAACCGCGGCCCCGAGTTGCAACGGCGCGGGTCCCAGTTTCTGCCCGAGCAGATCGATGCCGACGAGCGTTTGCCTGGATACTTGCATGAGCCTGATCTGCCCCGCTTCGAATCACGGAGAGCGCGTGTTTTCGCAAGTAGTGCGTTCCTGAAGGAGGCCCCGCTCTACCCGCTGGATTCGTCGCAGACTAATGCGAAGCAGTTCCGAGAGACGCCCGAGAGTGACGCGGCGAACACAGAAACCATAGCACCGAGCCTGGATGCAATTTGCTGAGAACCATTTTTTAAGAATCCAATGGCACTAAACACAGGAGGCAGGTGAGGACGAGATGATTGCAATAAGCCCTGACTACTTTAAGCGGTTAGTAAACGCAGGAAACACGCAAGTCGTCGGCAACGACATCCCGCCTGTCGAGAGTGTCTTCGACCTCAAGAGCGCCGTGCGAGCCAAGCTAGTCGATCGTAGCGGTTCGATGGTGATCGTCGAAGTCAAAGAGTATCGCTCCGATTGGATCGAATGGAGCGAGGTCAAGGCAAGGATCGCAGCAAAGTAACAACGGGAGTAACGACTGTGGGTAAATTACAGGGAAAAGTGGCGGTCATTACTGGTGGCACCACAGGAATAGGCTTAGCTGCGGCGAAGCTCTTCGTCGAAGAGGGGGCCTACGTCTTCATCACGGGCCGTCGCCACAAGGAGCTTGACGAGGCGGTGATAGCTATTGGGGACAATGTAACCGGCGTCCAGGGAGACGTCTCCAAACTGCCCGACCTTGATCGGCTCTACGACACCGTCAAGGCGGAAGGGCGGCGAATCGACGTTGTCTTCGCCAATGCCGGCTTCGCTGAGTTTGCCGCCTTGGGCAGCATCACCGAGGAACATTTCGACAAGCTGTTCAGCATCAACGTGAAGGGGGCGCTGTTCACGGTGCAAAAGGCCCTACCGCTGATGAACGACGGGGGTTCCATTATTCTCACAGGCTCTGTCGCCAGCGCCAAAGGGACGCCTGCTTTCTGGGTTTACGGCGCGACCAAGGCTGCCATCCGCAATTTCGTGCGAGCTTGGACAATCGAGCTGAAGGACTGCCGCATCCGCTCAAACGTCCTCAGCCCGGGGCCGACCGAAACACCGCAGGTAGACCGTCAACCTCCAGAGGCTATTGCGAGGATTGTATCCACCATCCCGATGGGACGTATGGGCTCTCCCGAGGAGATCGCCAAGGCTGCGCTTTTTCTGGCGTCGGACGACTCGAGTTTTGTCACGGGTATCGAACTCTTCGTTGATGGCGGCAGAGGGCAAATCTGATCGAGAGCCGCTGCGCTTCCTCGCTAGTTGAGCAGTTGTACGCAGTCTCAAAGAACCCAACTGACCTCGATAGGAGAGATTCAGTATGCCACTGATGGGTGAATACGAACCGAGCTCAAATCCTAGAGACCGCAAACAGGTCGAGCAGTATGAAACGACCAATGGCGTAGAGGGAGGCACACTGAAAGGAAAACCGGTCATCGTGTTGACCTACAAGGGCGCCAAGTCCGGTAAGATTCGAAAGACGCCTCTTATGAGGATCGAGCACAACGGCACTTACGCTGTGGTCGCTTCCAACGGCGGCGCGCCTACCCACCCGTTGTGGTATCGCAACGTCATCGCCGATCCGCTGGTCGAATTGCAGGATGGGGCAGTTAGGCAGGAGGTGCGGGCCCGCGAAGTCTTCGGCGATGAGAAGAACGAATGGTGGAAGCGCGCGGACGCCGACTATCCAGATTTTCCCGCGTACCGCGCCCGTGCAGGCAGAGACATTCCGGTGCTCGTCCTGGAGACGCTCGGAGCGTAACGACTCCGTATTCCTGTGTTCTTATGACTGTGGGCTCGAAGTACCTTAGCCCAACTGCCCCACTCCATTAGAACGGGAGATTAGGTACGACGAAAATGGAAAGCCTGACGACCCTGCTATTTGAAGTTCGCGAACATGTCGCTTACATCACATTGGACCGCCCTGCAGCGGCCAACGCGGTGAGCCTGGAATTAGCTCAGGAACTCGAAGAAGTTGCGCGGGAATGCGACGAAAGCAATAGCGTGCGCGCGGTTTTGCTGACCGGTGCCGGACGGATTTTCTGCGGCGGCGGCGACAAGTCCTTCGCGGCGCGAGAGCCAAACCATGTGCCAGCCCATCTCGGGCGCGTGAACCGCTTCTTGCACAGCGCTATCCTCTGCTTCGCCAGGATGCGCGCACCAGTAGTAGTGGCGGTGAACGGCCCGGCCTATGGGTACGGGATGAGCTTGGCGTGCGCAGGCGACATAGTCCTCGCGAACGAGTCCGCACGTTTCACGATGGACTACTCGCGAGTCGGCTTAACGCCCGGCGCCTCCTCAACTTACTATCTGCCGCGAATCATAGGACTCCGCCGTACGATGGAACTGGCATTGACGAATCGAACTTTAACAGCGCGCGAGGCCGAAGCGATTGGCCTGGTCACGCGGGTAGTGCCAGATGATCAACTAATAACGCAGTCGGAATCGATGGCTAATGAATTGGCCCACGGACCCACGCGCGCTTACGGAGGGATGAAACGGCTGCTCTATAGCACGGCCACCAATTCTCTCTATGAGCAGATGGAACTCGAGAACGAATCGATCGCGGATATGGCGCGCAGCGCTGACGCGCAGGAGGGTGTCGCCGCGTTTCTAGCCAAGCGACTCCCCCAATTCAACGGCCGCTAGGCGTCTAAGAATCATCACCATTTGTCGGCGGGTTTCATATGCCACGCCTTATAGAGTTTTCAGAGGCCGGCGGGCCTGAGGTATTCAGGTTAGAACGTCGATGTTCCTGAAGCGGGACCTAGTTTGTTGCTACCAGAGTAAGGCTTTTCGTCAAAATCGACGTCCGAAGTTGCAATTCCCATGACTTAGCGCCTTGGCTACGCGCCAATTGGATCGCGTCACGAAAACATTGAGCAGCTTCCGATTCTTGGTCGTTCTCACCGATCAATAACAGCTCGCCTTTGAGCCTGCGCAATTCGGCTTCCATAAATCCAGCGCCACTACTCTGCACGGCTGTGAGCCCTTCGGCTATGGCTTGCCGTCCTTCCTGCGCCCGGCCGGCAATCAAATACGATTCGCCGAGCCAAAAGAAGATCCTTTAATTCCAAATCACCGAGACTTACCGCCTCTGGTTCCTGGGGACAGTCGGTCTCGATCGTGCGCCGAAACGTTGACAACACAGGTCTCTCCCGCAGAGCGGTGTTCAAAAGCGAGCGAGGGCAAGTGAAAGTCTTCGGCACTGCGCGGACCGTCGCATGGTCGAGTGGTGTTCGGAACCTAACGCGCGACGCCCGGAAACATTCGCTTGATCTCGTCGTTCACCTTTTTACCTCCTGGATAAGCCATTAGAACTCGCAGACTGGGATGACCGATAAGGCATGCGAAATCCGCCGCCTTAAGTTGTGGCATCGTGACGATTTGGAGGCTGCGCAGGGACGGCGCGGCCGCGATCGACCCAAGGCTCGTCAGTCCCTTCATTGTTTCCATCGAGACGGTCTCAAGATGTTTCAAAGGCGCAAGACTGGGCAAGGTCGTTACATTCTTCAGCCAATCCAGTGTCAGCGTCTTCAGCTCGGTGAGTTCCGCGAGCATCGAGAGATCGTTAAGGCCGGTAATTCGCAGCATGTTGAGCTCTTCAAGCTCCGAAAACCGAGGCAGGAGGCGCAAATCCCGGGTCCCGCCAAGATGAATCGAGAGTCCGCGCAGGCGCGTCAGTGGCAGGATAAGAGCAAGATCGGGCAGCGTAATTCCGCGCAGGCTCAGATGCTTAAGATCGACGAGGCGGCCCAGCGCATCGATTTCCTTGCGGTGTCCGCCAAGAAAAAGATTCCGCAGATGGGGAAAATCCTGAAGAAACCGCAATGGGAACACCTTCCGGGTCTTGCCGAAGTGAAAAGCCTCAAGCGAGTCTCGCACATGAGCCAGGCCGTCGAGACTTTCGAGGTCATAGACTTCGAGGTCAAGGAGTCTCAAGCCGGAGAAGCATTTCAGGAAGGCCAGATCGGGGCTTTTAGGCAGATGAACGCGCAACCAGACGTCGGGCCGGTCCGCGATGAGCCTACCCGCCTTGAACAGCTGCTCCTCCGTCAACATCCGACCAAACTGCACGACTCGGATTTCCGGCTCTAGCGGTCTGAACGGGTCTCCCCGCTTGGCGCTCAACGCGTCGCCCCAGGCATCGAGAAAGCGGCGCGTTGGCGCCTTCGGAAACGAACTCTCGATGCTCACGAGCCCCTCGATCTTTGCTAGGTAATCGAGCAGTGCGTCGGCCGCCCGCCACACCCGACAGCCCTTCCCCAGCCCAGGTGTCTCAAGATAGGAAGAACTGAACTTAGAACGCCCTGCCGGAGTGGTCGATCAACGGTCCTCGGTGGTTCCGTTATCACACTTTGTGCCAGCTGGGCAGCCGACCTGGGTGGGTTTTGTCACCCAATTACCGAAGTTGGATAGACGGCATCTTGCGGCCGGTCCGCGCCTAGCCCGGTCGCGGTGATCAAGGCGTGATCTTCTTAGTTGGGAATCCGCTCAACCGCCACACACTGAGCCCCCACAACAAGCTCAAGGAAAACGCCGACGGCTCGGTCGACCTTTACACGCAACACGACAATCCGGGCAAGGACAAAGAGTCCAATTGGATGCCGGCTCCCGCGAACACGTTCATCCTGATGCTGAGCTGTACTTTCTAAGGAAACTCTCCCTCTTTGTTGGACGGGACCTGGACAATTCCGGCCGTGAAGCAGTCTGGGTAAATCAGCTTGCCGAACTTCAAGCAACTTGAGACGAAACTCGCGGCACAAACGGCCTCCGGTGCTTAGCTACGCTCCACACCGCTGCTAGCAGCTTGCGCATCGCCGCGATCACCGCAACCTTGCCGGGTTTGCCCGCGGCCCGAAGGCGCTCATAGTATTCACGCAGCCACGGATTGCAGCGGACGGCGTTGAGAACCACCATCCAAAGCGCCTTGCGTAAGCGGGCGTTCCCGAAGGGGATTGTTGGACTGCCTGAGAAGCGCTTCTTCCCCGATTGCCGCAACCGTGGCACCACCCCAACATAGCTCGCGATCGCACCAGCGCTGCGAAAGCGCGCTGGATCTCCGAGTTCTGCGATCAGACAGGCGGCGGTCAGGGGTCCGACCCCGTCGATCGTCGTTAGCAGTTTGCCCACCTCATGATCATCCAGCTTGCGTTCGATGTCGCGCGCGAGATCCTTCAGCCGGCGGCGAAGCACATCAAGATCCTCACAGAGGTATCTGATCCGCAATCGATAGGGCTCTGAATGATGACTCCCGACTGAGTTTGCGGCTTCATCGATCAAAGCGCGAGCAAGTTTTTCTCCAATCTTGTGCGAGCCGTCGTAAACGATCCGAGCCAGCTTCTTCACCGAAACACCATGAAACGACGCCGCAGTTGGGTAGCGCGACAGAATTGCGGCGGCGAGTTGGCTCTCGAGCGTGTGCACATGCCGCGTGAACTCTGGAAAGCCCAAGTCAACCGCTCTATGTAACTGCCTCAAGCGGCTCGCAAACTGCTACCCAGCAGCGGAGCTGCGGGGTGGTGGAGGAGATGGCGAGGCAACTGATCAGCGGCGGACGGCTGGTTCCCGTGGCCTGCTCCCCGATGCCCGTCAGATCACAGATAGAGTCTTTGGTTGTTTTCCCCCGCAGGGGGGTGGAATCAATTTCTCCATTTTTAGCTGCGCGAACTCGACTGGCGTCAGAGCGCCGAGGCTCGAATGCGGCCGACGATGGTTGTAATCGTCGCGCCACGCTTCGATGGTTGTGCGCGCCTCGGCCAGAC
>Ga0207416_1000636_pt1 | contig 56424 bp, 46 predicted proteins | sample PaiPotPPM11metaG_FD_184107 | JGI IMG/M metagenome (GOLD analysis project Ga0207416, IMG submission 184107) | Iron sulfur acid spring bacterial and archeal communities from Banff, Canada, to study Microbial Dark Matter (Phase II) - Paint Pots PPM... ... | reverse complement strand
ATTATTCACACCTGTGGATAAGGGTGTGGATAGCGCGCCGCCGCGGCGCAAGCCGTTTGGTCATGCCGCTTCGCGCGATTTCGACGCACTTCGTCGCTGCGTGAGGTTGCGCGGCGCCGCGCGGCCTAATGGGCCGACGTCGCCATCAATAAAATCTTTGCGAAGCGCCGTCGCGCAAGCGACTACGCGAACGCTACCGAAAATGCTTCCACAGTTGCGTCATCATCAATGTGGATATGTGCATAATAAAAGCGCGCGAACGCTGAAGGAATCGATGATTGCGCCCGGAAACCCCGGCGCTCTCGCTAAGGCTGCGTGACGTTCGAAACGCGCCGTCAATATTTTTTCAATCCGTGCGGATAGCAGAAGTGTGAGCGCAATGGAAACTGCCGCAGTCGATATCCAAGACGCTTTTCTCTGGCAGAATTGTCTCTCGACGCTCGAATCGCGCCTCAGCAAAGGCACGTTCGAGACCTGGATCAAGCCGATGCGCTTGCAGCGGCTCACGCACGACGAACTCACGCTGTCGGTGCGCAACTCGTTCGCGAAGGACTGGGCCGAAAATCGTCTCAAAAGCCAGATCGTGTCGGTCTTGGCCGAGCTGGCCGGCTTTCCGATCAGCGTTCGGTTCGTGATCGTCGAACCAGCCGATGGCGCCGAACCCATGATGGATAGCGTCGCCCGTACCGAAGCGGCGAGCGTCGCGGGCGTCGCTTCTCCCGAAGAGTTCCGGCACACCGGGCTCAACGAACGCTACACCTTCGAACAGTTCGTCGTCGGCGCGAACAACCGGTTCGCCGCGGCGGCGGCGCAGGCGGTGGCCGACGCGCCCGCTCGAGCCTACAACCCGCTCTTCATCTATGGTCCGGTGGGTCTCGGGAAAACCCACCTGATGCACGCGATCGGCCATCGCGTGCTCAAGACCTCACCGCGCGCGCGCGTCGTCTACGTGTCATCCGAGACGTTCACCAACGAGTTCATCACGGCGATCAAGAACAACCAAACGGTGGAGTTTCGGAACCGCTACCGCACCGTCGATATTCTGCTCATCGACGACATCCAGTTCTTGGAAGGCAAGGAGCAGACGCAAGAAGAGTTCTTCCATACGTTCAACACGCTGCACGAAGCCACGAAGCAGCTCGTCATCTCAAGCGACCGCCCGCCCAAGGACATCCAGACGTTGGAGAACCGCTTGCGTTCGCGGTTCGAATGGGGCCTGCTCGCGGACATTCAGCCCGCCGACCTCGAGACGCGCGAAGCGATTCTGCGCAAAAAAGCGGAGAGTGACGGCATCGATGTGCCGCACGAGGTCACGTCGTACATCGCGAAGATCATCCCGTCGAACATCCGCCAGCTCGAGGGAGCGCTCATCAAGCTCACCGCCTACGCTTCCTTATATAAGAAGGAGATAACGGCGGAGCTCGCCGCCGAGGTACTGCGCAACGAGATCACCGAGGTGCCGCTGCGCAAGGTCACGATCGCCCTCATTAAGGAGAAGGCTTCGCGCTTCCATGGCATCACGCTCAAAGAGCTCGAAGGCCAGCGCCGCGACCATCGCTTGACGGTGCCCCGCCAGATCGCGATGTATCTGTGTTGCGACCTCACCAATGCCTCGCTGCCGCAGATCGCCCGCGAGTTCGGCAAGAAAGATCACACGACGGTCATGTACGCCCGCAACAAGGTCAAGGAGCAGATGGAGCGCGATCCGGAGTTCAGAAGCAAGGTGAAATCGGTGCTCGCAACGATCAATCAAGACGGCTGACGAGCGCCGGTGGACAGCACGTGGAATCGGTGCAGGGGTCCGGCGCAGGCGCTCGCAAAGCGCCACGCCTGTGGGCGGGGTGGACAGCAGCGCTGCCCCATGCACACCCATCGGCGAGCGCGACCGCCCGCCATGCCTGAAGCGGCTGGAATGTCCACCGAGTCCACCGCCCTATGACGAGTACGACGAAGATTTTTTAATCCTTTAGAAAGAATGTGAGCGAAGCGTGTCTGTTCAGAAACCTCTCGAGCGGCCATCGCAAGATGGCCGAAAAGAAGGCGAAACGAAGCGCATGAAATTCAGCTGCAACGCGAAGGACATCGCCGGCGCGGTAACCGCTGCTAGCAAGGTGGTCAACGCGCATACGACCATGCCGATCCTCGGCAATGTGCTGCTCAGCGCAACGCATGGCCGAGTCAGCGTGCGCGCCACGGACCTCGAGCTGACGCTGGAAAATGTGTTTCCGGCGGAAGTCACCGAAGAGGGCGCGTGTACGATCCCGGCGCGGCTGCTGTCCGGCTATCTTGCGAACCTGCCGTCCGCCGAGCTGCACATGCAGGGTACGTCAAGCCGCGTGACCGTGAAATGCGAGCGCTCGAACTACGAATTTTTCGCGTTGCCCGCCGAAGAGTTTCCGCCATTGCCCGAAGGCAAGGCGGGCGAGACGTTTCGGGTGGATGCAAAGGCCTTCCGCGAGGCCGCGATCGCGGTCACGTTCGCAGCCAGCAGCGAAGAAGCGCGCGGCGCCGTTCTCATGGGCACGCTGCTCGAGATCGAGGACAAGTCACTGACGCTCGTCGCCACCGACGGCTATCGACTGGCGCGTTTCCAGCTGCCGCTGGCTGAACCGGTCAAGACGCCGGCTCGGCTCATCGTGCCGGCTCGAGCGCTTGGCGAGGTCGTGCGCGTGGGTAGCGCGGGCATCATCGAGGCGACGGTACTCGGCGGACAAGCGAATCAACTGGTCTTCAATACCGGCGACGTGAAAGTCGTGGCGCGCTTGGTGGACGGCACGTATCCGAACTACAAGCAAGTGATTCCGGCCGAGTTCGACAAACACGCCGTCGCGAGCACCGGCAAGCTGCTCGCAGGTTTGCGCCGTGCCGAGGTAGTCGCGGGTGATCGCGCGAGCATGGTGAAGCTGGCGATGGACGGCACCAGCCTCGTGATCACCGCGAGCTCGGATACCGCGGGCAACGCGTACGAAGAGCTCGACGTCGAGCGCAGCGGCGAGCCGCTCAGCATCGCGTTCAACGCGAAGTACCTCGTCGAGATCCTCAATCACGTCGAATCGGATACGGTGAAGTTGAGCTTCGTGCAGAGCTTGAGCCCGGCCGCGATCCGACCCGCGTCCGGAGAACGCGCCGAACGTCAGCTGTACATCCTCATGCCGCTGCGCCAGTAGGATCGTGCGCGTCGTCAGCCTCGAACTCGCCAACTTCCGGAACTACGCCGCCCTCCGCCTCGACCCGCCGGAGGGCGCCTGCGTTGTGGTGGGGCCGAACGCGCAGGGGAAATCGAATCTGCTCGAAGCGCTGGCGCTGCTCGCGGTGGGCAAATCGTTTCGCGCCGGCCGCGAGGCGGACATGATCTCGGTCGGCGCGCCGTCGGGCAGCGCGTCGGCTCGCGTGCGCACTCGCAGCGGCGATGTGCAGGCGACCTGCATCATCACGCGGACGGGCGACGGTGCGCGCAAACGGTTCGTGCGCAACGGTCACGCCGTTCCGTACGCGCGCTTCCTTGGCGGCATCGCCGCGGTGACGTTCGTCCCGGCGGACCTTGCGCTCGTGTCGGGCCCCGCCGCCCTGCGCCGGCGCTTTTTGAACACGGCGCTGTCGCAATCCGCACGATCGTACTACCGCGACCTCGCGACCTACGCCAACGTGCTGGCGCAGAAGAACGCGTTCTTGCGATCCGGCGAGGTCGACAACCGCGCATTGCTCGGCATCTACAACGACCAACTGGCGGACGCCGGCGCGCGCATCGTCTGCGCGCGGGCCGCATACGTCCGCCGGCTCGCGCGCGACGCGGCGGCCGCGCACGCGCAGTGGGTGGGAGCGCATGACGAGTTGACGGTCAGTTACGCACCGAATCCCCAGCAACCCGACGAGACGCCCGACGCTGTCGCTGCGCGTCTGCGAGCCGCGCTCGACGCGGCTGCGCAGCTTGAGCTGTCGCGCAAGCTATCGCTGGTCGGAGCGCACCGCGACGACGTCGAATTGCGCTTGGACGGGCGATCGATCGCGCGCTTCGGATCGCAGGGCCAGCAGCGCACGGCCGTCCTCGCGCTCAAGGCGGCGGAATACGCGCTCGCTCGGCAAGCCGCTGGCGAAGCGCCGCTGCTGCTGCTCGACGACGTGTTTTCCGAACTCGATCTCGATCGGCGCACGGCATTTTTCAACAGCATCGCGGACTTCGAACAGGCATTCATCACGACGACGGATCTGCCCGACGTGCCCCGCTCGTTCGCCGCCGAGATCTACGAAGTCCGCGCGGGAAAAGTCCAGACGGTCAACGCGGCATGAGCGGCCCGCGGCGGTTGCGCGACCTCGTCGGCGAGTGGAAGCCCGGCGCCGCGACCACGAGATCGAACGAGGCGGCGAGCTTAATCGCGGCGTGGCCGGAGATCGTCGGCGCGGACCTCGCGCAGCGAACCCGGCCGCTGACCTGGCGCGAGGGCGCGCTCACCGTCCTCACCGTCAGCAGCGCTTGGAGCCACCAGCTGTCGTTTCTCGCCCCCGCTATCCTCGAACGCCTGCGCGAGCGCTCCCCCCAGCTCGGCATCAAACGCATCCGCTTCGCCGTGGCGACCGGCCGAACGCGTGCTCTTTTGGAGGGATCGAGCATCAGCGCGGCGAGCGATTTGCGCCGGATGAGATCGTCGCACGGGACGGAGGCAGGGTCGCGAGATGCGGCGTCAATCGGCCCCCAACGCGATCGCGGCGCGAGCATCGAAACCATGCTGGCGGATCTGAAAGTCGCGCAAGCGACGCTCGACGAACGCCGTATGTCCGCAGGCTGGCGCCGCTGTGCCGCGTGCGGCTCCCTTTACGAGCCGCGCCCCGGTCGCGATCGCTGCGCGTTGTGCATCGACGCCGAAGTGGCGCGCAGCGACGCCCGGATCGCGCATGCGCTTGCGCACGAGCCGTGGATGCGATGGGAAGATGTGGCACAACAGTTGCCGGGCGCGCAGCGGAGCGCGTTCGAGCGCGTGAGCCGGCGGCTGCTCGCGTCGTGGGAACAGCATCTGCGCAGCGCGCAGCGCAGGCTGCGCCGGCAAGCCCTCGAAGCCGGCGATCGCGTCATCGCGTGGAGCTACGTCATGATGCGCGCCCACAAACCGCAGCTTGACATCGGCCGCGCGGTCGTGAAAAATGCGCTCGACGCCTTGGATCCGCAGTGGGCGCAGGCGCTGCTGGAGGCGCGCGAGATGCATCCAAAGAAGTGACGAAATAAAGCGCACGCGGAACAAACGCAATAGGGAAAAACGCTCGGAGCGGTCGTTTTCAAAGACGACCGACTTTCTTGTAAGGGACGAATTTGGCGACGAGATCCAGCAAAGCCGTGAAGACGACCGCGCCGGCGCGCAAAGCCAAAGAAGGCGAATACGGCGCTGAACACATCCGCGTCCTCAAAGGACTCGAAGGCGTGCGCAAACGCCCGGGGATGTACGTCGGCGACACGAGCACGCGCGGCCTCCACCAGATCGTGTTCGAAGCGGTCGACAACGCCGTCGACGAAGCGCTCGCCGGCTACTGCCGGAACATCGATGTCACGGTGCTCAAAGACGGCGCGATCACCGTGACCGACGACGGCCGCGGCATCCCGGTCGACGTCATACCGTCGGAAGGCAAGCCCGCAGTTGAAGTGGTGATGACGGTGCTGCATGCGGGCGGCAAATTCGACCAGCTCGGCTACAAGGTGTCGGGTGGCCTGCATGGCGTCGGCATCTCGGTAACCAACGCGCTGTCCGAATGGATGATCACCCGGGTGCGCCGCGACGGAAAGCTCTACGAACAGCGTTTTTCGCGCGGCGTCGCAAGTTCGAAGCTCAAGGTGGTCGGTTCGGCGGACGGCACCGGAACGAGCCAGCAATTCAAACCGGATCCGCAGATCTTCTCCACGCTCGAGTTTTCGGTGGATATCCTCCAGCAGCGGCTGCGCGAGCTCGCCTTCCTCAACCGCAGTCTGCGCATCAACCTGAACGACGAGCGAACCGGCAAGCAGCAGACTTTTTGCTATGAAGGCGGGATCAAGAGTTTCGTGGAGCACCTCAACAAGGGCAAAGAGGGCCTGCACGAGGTGCGCTACATCACGGGCAAGCGCGCGAATATCGAGGTCGAGGTCGCGTTTCAATACAACGACGGCTACTACGAAACCGTGTTCGCCTACGCGAACAACATCCATACCGTCGACGGCGGCACCCACCTCGCTGGCTTCCGCTCGGCGCTGACGCGCGTCCTCAACAACTATGCCAAGAAATCCGGCATTCTCAAGGAGAACGAGGACAACCTGAGCGGCGAAGACGTGCGCGAGGGCCTGGCAGCGGTCATCTCGGTCAAGATCCCCAGCCCGGAATTCGAGGGCCAGACGAAAGCGAAGCTCGGCAGCGCCGAAGCGCAAGGCGTCGTGTCCGACATCGTCGGCGAGGCGCTGGCATACTATTTAGAAGAGAATCCGGGTCCGGCGCGGCGCATCATCGAGAAATGCGTCAACGCCGCGCGCGCGCGCGACGCGGCGCGAAAGGCGCGCGACTTGGCGCGCCGCAAGAGCGCGCTGGACGGCGGTTCTTTGCCGGGAAAACTCGCTGATTGTTCGGAGCGCGATCCGGCCAAGAGCGAGATGTTCTTGGTCGAAGGCGAATCGGCGGGCGGCAGCGCAAAGGCCGGCCGCGACCGCCATTTTCAGGCCATCCTGCCGCTCAAGGGCAAAATCCTGAACGTGGAAAAGGCGCGCGAAGACAAGATCTTGGCTCACGAGGAGATCCGCGCGCTCATCACGGCGCTCGGCACCGGCTTCAAAGAAGATTTCGACATCTCCAAGCTGCGCTACCACCGCATCTACATCATGACCGATGCCGACGTCGACGGCGCGCATATCCGGACGCTGCTGCTGACGTTTTTCTACCGCCACATGCGCGTGCTGATCGAGAAAGAGCATCTGTTCATCGCTCAGCCGCCGCTCTTCCAGGTGCGCAAGGGCAAGAAATACTGGTACGCTTACCGAGAGGAAGAGCGCGATTCGCTCGTAGCGCAAGCCGGCGACGGCTGCACGATTCAGCAGTACAAAGGCTTGGGCGAGATGGATCCGGAGCAGCTCTGGGAGACGACCATGGATCCGGAGCGCCGCGTCACCCGCAAGGTGCTGGTCGAGGACGAGGTCGCCGCCAACGAGATGTTCTCGATCCTGATGGGCGAGAAAGTTGAACCGCGCAAACAGTTCATCGCGGAAAACGCCAAGGAAGTCGAAAACCTCGACGTCTGACCGCAATCGCGAGCTTGCCATTCTGAACGCGATCGCGGCCGAGCTGAACGGCGCTGCCGACGTCCAGGCCGCGCTCACCAAGACGCTCGCGCTCGTCGCCGATCTTCTGCGCTTGAGGACCGGTTGGGTCTGGCTGCTCGATCCGGACACGAATCAGTTCTACAACGCCGCGTCGCACAATCTGCCGCCGTACCTGCGCAAGCCCGTCCGCATGGCGGGCAGCTGGTGCGTCTGCACGGAGTCGTTCCGCAGCCGAAAGCTCGCGCCGAAGAACATCGACGTGATCGAGTGCAGCCGCCTGGCGCCAGCCGTGAAGTCGAAGTCGGTGCGCCTGACCGGCGGGCTGCGCTATCACGCGAGCATCCCGTTGTATAGCGGCGAAAAGCCGCTCGGCATCATGAACCTGACCGGCCCTTCGTGGCGCAAGCTTACCGGCGATGAGCTGCGGCTGCTGTCCACCATCGGCTACCAAGTCGGCGTGACGATCGAACGGGCGCGGCTGGCGGAAGAGAGCGCAGAGCTGGCGCGCGAGGAAGAACGAACGCGTGTCGCGCGCGAGATCCACGACACGCTCGTGCAAAGCCTGACCGCGATCTCGCTGCAGCTCGATGCGGCGCTGAAGAGAATTGACGACGGACGAGCAGGTGCGCCCCAAACAGCGCTGCGCGAGCGCATCGTGAATGCGCGCGACATCGCGCGCGGAGGCTTGGATGAAGCGCGCCGTTCCGTGCTCGAGCTGCGCGGCGCGCCGCCCGCCGGAAAATCGCTCGTCGCGGCGCTGCGCGCACTTGCTCGCGGTTTCACGTCCCAAACCGGCGTGCGCGTGCGCGTACGCGTGCGCTCCTCGGGGCGGCGCCAGTTGTCGGCGCGCGCCGAGGCCGAGCTGTATCGCATCGCACAAGAGGCGTTGACCAACGTGGGCAAGCACGCGAGCGTCGGCGAGGCGCAGATTGAGGTCAGGATGGGCATGCGCACGATCGCGTTGCGCATACGAGACCGCGGTCGCGGCTTTTCGCGCGCCGCTTCGAAGGGTCACGGGCTCACGGGCATGCGCGAGCGCGCGCAGCTGCTGAACGGCACGCTGAGCATCGATAGCGCGCCGGGCCGCGGGACGACCGTCACCGCTACGGTGCCGGCATGATCGTCGTCGCCATCGCCGACGATCATCCGATCGTGCGCGAAGGCTTGGCGATGGTGCTGACGGACGAGGCGGATTTCGAACTAGCCGGCAGCGTGGGCTCGGCGGAGGAGTTGGTCGAGTTGTGCGCACGCGTCCGGCCGGACGTCGTGCTCGTCGATCTCGAGCTGCCCGAGATGGGCGGCGCCGCCGCGATCGAGCGATTGCAGCAGGCCTCGCCCGCGACGCGCGCCATCGTGTTCACCGCCTACGATACCGCCGAAAGGATCGATGCTGCGATCGCCGCAGGCGCGAAGGGCTACCTGCTCAAGGGCGCGCCCGCGCCGGAGCTCGTCAAAGCGATCCGCGCCGTCGCGGCCGGCGGTTCGGCGCTCGAGCCGCGCGTGGCGGCACGCGTGCTTGCCCGCCTCGGAGGCAAGCGCGACCGGCTCGACTTGAGCGCTCGCGAAGGCGACGTGCTGCGCATGATCGGCGCCGGGCTGTCGAACAAACAGATCGCGAAAAGGCTGTCGATCGCTGAGCGCACCGTGAAGTATCACGTCGCGTCCATCTTGAACAAACTGGGTGCCGACAACCGCGCGCAAGCCGTCGCGATCGCCGCGCAGAAAGGCCTGGTAAGCTAAAAGTATGACGAAGGAAAAAGTCGACGCGGTGTTCGAGCTGCGCGAGGCCGCGCAAGAACTCGGTCGTCAGCAGGAAAAACTCGAGCGCGACGGGAGCCCCGAGCAGCGCGATGCGGTGCTCGACGCGCGGCTAGAGGTGGAAGGCAAGACGGCGGAAGCGGTCGAGGCTTGTGCGTATTGCGGCCGCGAGCACTGCGACGACGAGGGTCACCGAGCTCGTCGAATGCCGAACGTCACGCACGCGGGCGAAAAAGTAATCCGTCTGGAATTTGGCCAGCAGCCATCCGACAAAATCCGGGCTCAATCGGAAGCGGGCAAGGAATAGCTTCGCGCCTTTAGTCCCGCTCGGACCCGTTCTTTCTGCGCGGACGGCGCTCGCGCGCCGTCGCGGCGAGCTTTTTGGCGAGCCTCACCGTCCGGCCGCCGTTCGAGTAGCTCACCTCGTCCATCAACATCCGCATCAGGTAGAGTCCGAAGCCGCGGATGGCCGGGTCGGACGAATGTTTCGGCTGTGCGATTTTTTCGGGCGCAAAACCAGGACCGTCGTCGAGGATCTCGATCGCGAGCCGGCCGCCCTCGAACTCGCACGCGACCGCGATGTGCCCGCGCTCTTTGTTGCCGTGTTCGGCGGCATTGTTCAGCGCTTCCCCGACGGCGAGCTCGACGTCGTAAAGCTCCGACGCGTCGAAGCCCTGCAAGCGGGCGAAATCGCGGATGGCGCATCGCGCAACGGCGATTTCAGCCCGTGTCGCACCATAGCGGGCTCGGAATGCCGACATGGTCCGGTCCTACCCGAAATCCGGAACGGCCAAACACACCAGCAGCGTGGGTTGACTGCCCCTTCGGCCAGGCGAGCGATGTGCTGACGGCCATGCCGCGACCGAGCGCGCCGTGCGATGATGGGATCCGGGGGTTCGATGAAATGGAAATTGCCAAACGAGTGGTGCTCGTCACCGGTGCTTCGCGCGGATTAGGATACGAAATCGCTCGGTTGCTTGCAGCCAGAGATACGAAGCTCGTGCTCGTCTCGCGCCATGCGGCCGCGCTGAACGCGGCGGCCGAGGCATTCGAGCGTTCGGCCGAGCTCATAACGATCGCGGGCGACGTCGCCCAGGACGCCGAGCGCATCGTGGCAGCCGGATTGCAGCGCTTCGGACGCATCGACGTCCTCATCAACAACGCATCCGAATTGGGACCGAGTCCGATGCCTGCACTCGAAGAACTCGACTGGCGGGATTTCCTGCGCGTCCTGCGAGTCAACGTCGCCGGACCGCTCCACCTCGCGCAGCTCGTCATCCCCGGTATGCGCGCGCGCGGCGAAGGCGTCATCATCAACGTTTCGTCAGACGCCGGCGTCAACGCGTATCCGGGCTGGGGCGGTTACGGCGCGAGCAAAGCGGCGCTGGAACATCTGTCAAGGACGCTTGCGGCGGAACTAGACGGTTCGGGGATCCGCGTCTACGTCGTCGATCCAGGCGACATGAACACGCGAATGCATCGCGACGCCGAACCCGGCGTCGATCTCTCGCAGCTTCCAGGCCCCGCAGTCTCTGCGCCGGCGTTCGTCCATCTCGTCGAAAACGAAACCGCGGCATATGGACGTTTTGAAGCGCAGCGGATGGCAGTCGCTGTCTGAAAGCGGCGCGATCGACGCACGGCCGCTGGTCATCGGTCGGCTTGTGACAAGCGCGCATAAATCCGCACCGCCATACTTCGACGCGCCGCCACACCTCGAAGCGCGCGAGCCGCCGGAGGCACGCGGCCTGACGCGCGACGGCGTTCGACTGCTCGTTTCGCATCGCGAGGACGGCCGCATCGAGCACGCGACCTTTCGCGAGCTACCTGCGTTTTTGCGAGCCGGAGATCTTCTCGTGGTCAACGCATCGGCGACGCTGCCTGCGGCGCTGCCAGCGCGCACCGCTGAAGGTGCCGACGTGCGTCTGCACGTCTCGACGCGCTTACCGGCCGAGCTCTATATCGTCGAAGTGCGCGAACGAAGCGGGACGCCAGCATCGGGAGCCCCAGCGTCGACGATGGCGTTGCCCGAGGGCGCGTCGGTAAAACTGCTGGCGGGTTATCGCGATTCCAAGCGTTTGTGGGTCGCGTCATTCGCGGGAGTCGGAACGCTGCAAGGTTTCCTGCGGCGGCACGGCAGGCCGATCGGCTACCCATATCTGCGCGGCGAATGGCCGATCGAAGCCTATCAAACCGTCTACGCCGCCGTGCCCGGCTCGGCGGAGATGCCGTCGGCCGGCCGGCCGTTCACCTTCGACGTGCTCGAACGATTGCGCGTGAACGGCGTGGCAATCGCACGCCTCGTGCTTCACGCGGGCGTCGCCAGCATCGAGCGCGACGAGCCGCCGTATGAAGAGTGGTATGAGGTGCCGCAGCGCGCGGCGCTTATGATCGAAGCCGCGCGGCGAAGCGGCGGGCGCGTCATCGCGGTCGGAACTACGGTCGTGCGCGCCCTTGAAAGCGCCGTCGACGAAGACGGTCGCGTCAGCGCTTCGAACGGTTGGACCGACCTCGTGATAACGCCGCAGCGCGGCGTGCGCACGATCGACGGCTTGCTGACGGGGCTGCACGAGCCGGCATCCACGCATCTCGCCATGTTGGAATCGATCGCCGGCGAGCACATCATCGCGCGCGCGTATCGCGCCGCTTCGGAGCACGGCTACTTGTGGCACGAGTTCGGCGATAGCCACCTGATCCTTTAGCGGCAGTCTATTCAAGCGACCGAGCGCACGGGAACCAAATCGCCCCGCGCGACGTTTGCAAAAGTGCTCCTTCACGTACGAGCCCGCCCAGCCTCGGCTTCCCCGGCGGCTGGGTTTTGCTTCTCGCCGAAGGGAATAAGGTATTCGTGAAGATGCGGACTGCCGCTCGCGCGGCGCTGGCGCTTCTTGTAGCCGCGCTCATCGCGGTCGTCATCTTCGTTGGATTCACTGGTCCGCGGTCCGCCCTGGCGCGATTCATCATCCAAGCCGCGCTGCTCCAGCGCGGCTTCCATCTCGCCGGTGGCAGCTTGACCGTCGGGGCGCGCGAACTCGTCGCCGATCGCGTCACGATCGTCGGGAAAGACGGCAAGACGGCGCTGACCGCCGATCGCATCGACGTCAAATTCGATCCGCGAGGCTTGATCGGCAGATCCGATCGCGCGTTGGGGTTGGAATCCGCGTCGATCGATCGGCCGGTGCTGCACGTCATCCGCGAAGCCGACGGATCGTTCAACATACAGTCATTCTTCGGGCGGACGACCAAGACGAGCGCGTCGCCCGGCGCGCCGCGCGCCGCGCGGTTCCGGTTCAAGGTGCGTCTGACCGACGGCGCGGTCAGCGTCGAGAACCCGACCGCGCTCGCGCGCCAGGGCCGGATATTCCGTTTCGATCGGCTCAGCGGCTGGCTCGATGTCCATCAAGGCGCGCTCTCGGCCGGCAGATTTTCCGGAGAGATGAGCGCGCAAGGCGCGATCGCGCCGATCCGCGCGACGCTGTTCGAAAACGACGGCACCTCGTTCGGTCAGGCGTTCATCGAGGCGCACGACGCGCCGCTGGCGCCGGTCTTCGACGGTTTGATCCCGTCCAAAGAGTTCGCGATCGAAGGCGGCATCGCAGACGTGACGGTCCGCGCCTACGCGCTGGGCTACGATCCCGCGAGCGGACCGACGTGGTCGTTCGGCGGCGCCGCGAACATCCGCAACGGCGCGCTGCGCGTCGTTCCGCTCATCGTTCCGATCGTGCACGTCGCGGGTCCGGTCCGATTCAACGGCACGATGTTCACGACCGACGGATTGCACGGCACCGCCGACGGCGTGCCGCTGTTCGGGCGCGGCGGCATCGCAATAGCGCCCGAGGTGCGCTTCGCGCTCGAAGTCACAGGCGGCGGGCCGCTGCCGCGCGTGCGCAAGCTGTTCCAGTTCTCCAAACTGCTGTCGCTCCGCGGCGCGGTGAGCATGGGTCTGCGGATAGCCGGTCCGCTCACCAATCTGGACGTATCGGGGCCGATCGCCTTTTCCAAGACGATCACGTACGCCGGCATCCCATTCGACAGAGCCGCTGGCGCGATGTTCTATTCGAACGGCCACATCACGCTGCCGCACGTTGCCGCGGATTATGCTGGAGCACAGTTACGCGGTGGCGGTGATATCGACCTCAGCGGGGAGACGCCGAGCGGCCAGTTCGTGGTGGTCGGTTCGATGCCGGCCGCGAGGCTGCCGGTCGCAGCGAACCTGAATCCCGGCGGCCGGGTCCAGGCGCTTGGGGCGTTGTTCGGTCCGCTGCAGGCGATGGGCGGGTCGGCATTCGGCCGACTGGTCGGCGGCAACGGCGTTGGGGTGCGAGCCACGTTTTCGGCCAACCCCAAGCGATTGGCGATCGGCCCATTATTAATGAAGAGCGGCGGCGGAGAACTGTTCGCCGCGGTATCGGTCGACAGGGCACCCGGCGGCTTTCGGTCGGTCTCCGCCGATGTGGTCGCCGACCGGGCGCCGCTCCGTTTGCTGAAGGATGCGGTCGCGCTGCCCGGTGGCGCGCCGCCGATCTCGCTGCCGGGCGTCACCGGAATCCTCGACGGCGCTATCGTGATGCGTGGCAATTCGTTTGCTCCCGCGCTCGCGGTGTCGGCGCACGTCTCCGACCTTGACGTCGCCGGCGCGCAGCTCGGCGACGTGCAGCTTCGTGCGGCCGGCGCCGGAAACAGCGTGCGGATCACGAGAGCGAGCATTTCCGGCCGCGACGTCCATGCGACGGTCAGCGGTTACGCGGCGCTGGGAACCAATGGCGCTGTTTACGCTGCAGCTCTATCCGGTTTCGGGAACATAGACCTCGGTGCGGCGAACGCGATCGCGCCGGCGGCAGTCGCCGGTCGCGCGGACGCCAGATTCAAAGCCGTGCTTTCGCACGGCCGGTGGCTCGCCAGCGTCGCGGCAGCGAGCGATGATGCGAGCATCGGCGGAGTTCCCATCCGGAAAGCTGACGGCATCGTGGGCGGCGACCGTCGCGGTCCGGATCTTTTCGCTGGCACCGCGGCAGCGGGCAGCGGCGCGGTCGCCGCGCTCGGCAGCCTGCAAAAGACCGGAGATGCCGTCGATCTTTGGGCCGACGGCATCGACGTCGGCACGCTTGGGGCTTTCGGCGTTCCGCTCGATCGCGGCACAGCGTACGCGCTTGGCAGCGTCGAACGCGGACGAAGCGGTCCGAGCGCAAGCGGCTCCCTGCTGCTATCGAATGCCGACTTCCGCGGCGTGCCGCTGGCCGGCGATGCCGACTTTGCGTTTGCGAACGGTCGCTTAACCGGCAGCGGCCGCGCGGCGGTTCGCGGTGACCAGGCGGACGTGAGCGGCTCGATCGCCGGCATCGGAATCGCCGCGTCGCCGTCACTCGACCTCGTCGCGCAGCTGCGCGACGCGGACCTCGGCGTGCTCGCCAACCGCTATGTGCCGAAGGCGGTCACGCTCACCGGCGTGCTGGCCGCAAACGTGCGGATCACTGGGACGACCTCGGCGCCGCGCGCCGACGGCCAGCTCCGCGTGGATACCGGAACGATGCGCGGCGTCGCCTTCAACGACTTGCGCGGCGTCATCCACGCCGCGCCGGGCAGCGTCGGCGTCAACGACGGCTCGGTAACGCTCGGTTCGTCGACGCTTTCGTTCGGCGGCGCATTTTCTCAGTTTGCGGTGAGCGTATCGGCTGCGAGCCGACACCTCAACCTGTCGGACTTCAACGATTTTTTCGACGGCTACGACACCCTGGACGGCATCGGCAGAGGCCGCGCGTCCATAACGTTGACGCCGGGCACGGTCGGCGGAAGCGGCGCGTTTGACCTCGCGCAAGCGAGGTTGCTCGGCATTCCGCTCGGTCACGTCGGCGTGCAGTTCGATCGCCGCGGCAACGCGCTGGCCGCTCTCGTGAGCCAGAACGGATCGATCGGCGCGGCGAATCTACAGGGCGTCGTCTCGCTGCCGCCCCGGCACAGCGTGGTGCCCGACTTTCGGCATGCCTTCTACGATGCGGTCGGCGAAGTCCACGCGCTGGACCTCGGCGTCGTGATGCCGTTGATCGGCAAGGAGGATCTTCACGTCACCGGTTTGCTCGAAGCGCAGGGATCGGTTCGCGGCCTTCTGCAGCGGCCCGAAGCGCGCGGGAGTTTCAACGTGCACGACGGGCACGTCGGAAAGATCCCGGTGAGCTCGTTTTCCGGCGAGCTGTCGAGTGACGCGGGCTCGGTCGGCGTGCGCCATGCGTCGCTCGTATTGCCGTTCGCGGATGTGACGGGCGACGTCCGCTATGAGTTTTCCGGCGGGCTTGGCGGCCGCGCGCGCGTGGTCGCAAGCGATTTGAGCAAAGTGATGACGGCGTTCGCGCTTCCGGTCCCGATTTCGGGCAGCGCGAACGCGACGGTCGCGCTCTCCGGCAGCGTGCGCCGGCCGCTCGTGAAGGCATCCGTCGACAGCTCGGGCGGCTCGATCGCAGGCGTTGACTTCGATCGCTTCGCCAGCGTGCTCAGCTACGCGCCCGGCCAGCTCGACATCGGCGACACGCAGCTCTCGCTCGGCAAACGCGGCGTCGTCGCCCTGCAGGGTGCGCTGCCGGTGCAACTGATGCCGCTCGGCCTTGGACCTCCGCAGCGCCGCGTCAACCTCGTGCTCAAGGCGAACGCGATCGACTTGAGCGCCGTCGATCCACTGCTCGGCGGCGCCGCCGAACTCTCAGGCACGCTCGACGCGCAGGCGTCCGCCACGGGAAGCGCCGGCAAACCTTCGCTCGCCGGCAGCGCGCGGGTGCGCGACGCATCCGTGACGTCGAAGTACGAGACGGTGCCCGCGACCGGCATCAACGCCGCGCTCGCGTTCCGCAACGATGCCGTGCAGCTGACGAGTTTCTCGGGCAGGTTGGGTTCGGGGTCGTTCGACGTCAAGGGCGCCGCGCACGTCGTGCCCGCCGTCGGATTGCGGAAGGCCGCAGGCCTTCAGTACTGGACCCGCACTTGGCTGCGCGACGCGCAGCTCGACGTGCCAAACCGGTTGAGCGGCGCGTTCGACGGCTCCCTTTCGCTCACGAAATCGGGAGCGACGCCCTTTCTTGCCGGCAACATCGCCATGCACGACGGCGTCGTGCCGTTCGCCGCCATCTACGCCCTGGCGGGAAAATTCTCGGGCGCGGCGCCGCCGCCCGCAGCTGAAACCGCTCCCGGCGTCTCGCCGCTGCGCCCGGGTCACACGATTGTCTACGGCGGTGCGTTGTACGGCGACGGTACGTACGTGCTGTCGAGCGCACCCGGATCGAGCCCCACGCCCAAACCGTTCACGGTCCCATCCGTCGACCTCAACGTCGCACTTGCCGCCGGAAAAAACGTCGGCGTCAAGGGCAGCGGCTTCAATCTTTCCACTTCGGGATCGATCGTTTTGGCCGGCAACACGCTGTCGCCGACGATCGACGGCTCGTTCAGCTCGCAACGCGGCCTCGTGACCTATTTCGACACCAGCTTCCGCATCCTGAGCGGCGTCGTCACGTTCGACAAGAACGAGGGGCTGCTGCCGACGATCGACGTGCAAGCGCTGACCTCGACCGGCGGCGTGGACATCACGCTTCAGATCTCTGGCCGCATCGATCGCTTGAACACCGACCTGTCGTCGATCCCGTCCCTCTCCCGCGACCAGATCATCGCGCTGCTCCTGCACGCGCCGGCCCTGCAATCAGTGGTGGAGGGCGGCACGCCGAACGCCGCGCAGTCGGTGGCGATCTCGGAAGCTCAAGCGTTCTTCAACGCACAGCTGACGCGCAGCCTGTTGTTCCCGTTCGAAACCGCGCTGTCGCAATCGCTGAACCTCGAGCAAGTCGCGTTGACGTTCGACGCACAGGGCCGAGTCAACATCGAAGTGCGCAAACGCATCTCGACCGGCGCGTATGGCATCTATCGCACGACGCTGTCGGCGCCGGTGACGCAGTCGTACGGATTCGCGTACGCCGTGCGCGATCGCGCGACCGTCGAATTCCTGCAAACGCAAACGCCGTCAGGCCTTCAGACCTATGTTTTCGACGTGCGCTACGAATTTCACTAAGACCGCTGGAGGAAAGGACCCTGAAACCGTCGGAACCTGTGAGCGACGTTCTCGTAGTCGGATAGCGGCCATCAAGCTCCAGCGGGCGGCGGCGGAGAACCCGGCTGCTATGAGCCTGGTTGGTCTGGCCACGCCCCGCACCGACCCCCACATATGAGGAGCTCCGCACTGCCAATCTTCGTCTGTCGCCTCATGGCCGCCGCGCTCGCGGCGGGAATCCTGGCGATCGTGACGGCGCCGCAGGTCGCGCCCGCGGCGCAACGGCCGATCGTCACGGCGGTCAACGTGCGCGGCAACGTGCGCGTGCCGCCAGATAAGATACTGGCGGTCGTGAAGACGCAAGCGGACACGCCGCTCGACACCAAACAAGTCGCCGCGGATCAGGCCGCGATCCTCAACCTGGGTTATTTCTCGGACGTCAAGGCCGACATCCGTTCCACGCCGGGCGGAGTGGCGGTCACCTACATCGTGATCGAGAATCCGGTCGTGACCAAGATTGCGTTCAGCGGCAACAAACACGTGTCGTCGGACATCTTGAGCGCGCTCATGGACACGGCGCCGGGGCAGCTGCTGAACACGAACACGCTCCACGACGACGTCGACAAGATCAATTCGTACTACGACAAGCTCGGCTACACCGGTACGCGTCACGTGCAGAGCCTGCACATCAACGCGACCACCGGCGAAGTCGACATCGGCGTCAAGGAAGGCGTGACCGTGACGGCGGTGCACGTCACCGGCAACAGCCTGGTTGCGACGGCGGAGATCCTCGGAAAGATGCAGACGAAGCCCGGAACCGAGTTTTCGGAGCAGGTCTTCAATACCGATCTGCAGAGCGTGCAGCAGATCTACAAAGATGCCGGCTACTCGGCCGAAGTGGACGGCAGCGCCGATCCGAACAATCCGGGCGTCGTCAACGTGACGATCTGCGAGGACAAAGTCGGCGCGGTCGAGATCGTCGGCAACTCGAAGACGAAAGATTACGTCATCCGCCGGCTGCTGCGCCTCAGGCCAGGAGACTACGTGACCGACACCCGGCTGCGGTACGACTACGAACAGCTCAACAACACGCAGTTCTTCAAGTCGGTGGATCTGTCGGTGAAGCCCTTCGCCGACAAATGCGGTTTCGTCACGCTGGTATGGACCGTCGTCGAACAGCGCACCGGTACGGCCGGGGCGGGGGTGAGCTACGGCGGCGGCGGGCAGTTCGGTCAAGGGGTTTCGGGCAACGTCTATTTCAGCGAATCGAATCTAAACGGCACGGGCGACGCGGCCTCGATCAGCCTGCAGCGCGGTCAATACGTGAGCCAGGTATCCTTGAGCGGTTCGATCCCGTACATCCACAAATTCAAACCAGACTCGCTGAGCTTCAGCTTGTTCAACAACGTCACGAGCAACCAGCCGTATCCGGTCTATAAGGAAGCCGGCAACAATCCGTTCTTCTCGATCTCGCCCGTGTCGGGTTCGGCGATCGTCTCGACGGGCCAGCGGACCTCGTCTTGCTCACCGAACGGCACGCCGTGCGGCGGCATCTTCGCCAACTATTCGTCGACCCAAGCCGGCATCCAGCTGAGCCTGGGCCACCCGACCGCGTACTTCACCCGCCTCAACCTCGGCGTGAACGCCACGCGTCTCGGCCAGAAATTCGTCGCCAGCGGGTTCCCGCAGGACCTGCTCGACTTGAGTTCGGCGGTGCTGTCGCCGACCAACCAAATCGCAGGCGGTCCGGCGACGCAGAGCGGCACGTTCAACCTCCACAGCGTGACCGCGAGCCTCGTGCGCGACAACCGCGACGACGTGCAGAACCCGCGCTTCGGCGGCACGTCATCGGCGTCGGAAGAATATGCGTCGCGCGTGCTCGGCTCCGATTACGTGTTCAGCAAGAGCGACCTCGATTACGTCCGCTTCTGGCCCATCCGGCGGCATTCGACGTTGGGCGTGCACCTCAACCTCGGCTTTTCGACGGGCGGTCGGTCGCTGCCGTACAACGACCTATTCAGCTTGTCGGATCAGCAGCTGCGCGGCACGAAGTTCGTGTACTACGGCGACCGCGAGGTGCTCGCGCAGGTGGAAGTACGCGTGCCGGTGACGCAGGACAAGAAGTTCGAAGTGGCGTTCTTCGGCGACGCCGGCGATGCGCCGTATCTCAGCACGCTGCCGGGACCGACGCCGGCGCCGACGCCCACGCCGCCGTCGGGTCCGCACGCCCCGCAGCTGCCGCCGCCGCCGCGAACGTTCAACTATGCGGAAGCGCCGTTCCACTTCAAGACAGACGTCGGGTTCGGCATCCGCGTTTCGACGCCGATCTTGCCGCAGGTCATCCGCATTGACTTCGCGACCGGCCAGCAAGGAACGCACGTATCGTTCGGTCTCGGTCAATCGTTCTGAAAAGCATCGTGGGCGCGGGGAGAACATGAAGAGCGAAATCCAACCGGCGCGGCCGCGTCTGATCGCGGTACGCGGTTATATCGCCGCCGCATTCGCTGGCTTGAGCGTCGTGGCCGTCACGCCGCAAGCGCTGGCGACCGACATCACCGACATCGGCTTCGTCGATCAATCAGCGATCGGTACGCTGAAGCCGTTCCAGGACGCGCAGGCTCAGTTCGCGCAAGCGCGCGCTCAATTGAACATCCAGTTCCAGAGCGCGATCAAAGGCAAGAGCCAAAGCGATCAGCAGAAGATCTATGCGGATTTCAACAACCGCGTCGCGCAGCGCCAGCAGCAGATCTTCGGACCGCTGCTGACGCGCGCGCAAATCGCGATCGCCTCGGTCGCGGCCAACAAAGGCATGAGCGTGGTGGTCGACAAGCAGATCGTCATCTTCGGCGGTCAGGACATCACCAAAGACGTCGTGGCCCTCATCAGCTCGCCAGGTCCGCTCGTTCCGCCGGTCAACACGCCGCCGCCCGGCGAAGTCGGCTACGTCGATCAGTCGCAGATCGATTCGCTGCCGAACGTGAAGAAGGCCAACGATGCGTTTCTGCAAGCGCGCCAGAACATGGGCGCGCAGCTCAACCAGCAGCTGCAGGGCAAATCCCAAGACCAGCAGCGCCAGCTCATCGTGCAATTCAACCAGCAGCTGCAAGGCGAGCAGAAAAAAGATCTGCAGCCGGTGATCGATGCAACGCAGAAAGCCATCGCGGACGTGGCGCGCAAGAAAAATCTGCTGCTCGTCATCGACGCGGCGGACCGCGTCTACGGCGGCAGCGACGTCACGAGTGATGTCGTGAGCGAACTCAAATAACCGATGCGGCGTCGGAAGGCGTTCGCGACGATGGCGGCGGCTTTTGCGATAGCGGTCGCGGCGTGTTCGGGTTCGTCATCGGTCTCCAGCGGGTCGCCGAGCCTCGCGCCGGTCAGCGGCGCGGTCGGCTACGTCGACATGAATGCGGTGATCGCGGCGCACCCGATGAACGCCGAGATCGTCGCGCTGCAGGACCAGATCAACGCGCTCAACGCGCAGTCGCTCGTCGCGCCGAAGGCCGTCACCCCGCAGCAGCAGCAAGCCCAGGCGCAGCTCCAAGCGGAGCTGCAGGCGGCCGACGCCGCGTTCCAAGACGAGCTGGCGCGCAAGCGCGCGTACTACGAGCAGCGCGAAGCGCAGGCCGTCCAGGCGGCGGAAGCGCAGGCGCTGGGGCAAACCCAGGGCGGACCCGGCACCATGCTTTCCGGCATGCGGCAGCAATACGGCACGCAGATCCAGGCCATGCAGACGACCGCCGGCAAAACGCTGCTCGACTACCGCAGCGCGCTGTTCAAACAAGATTCCGATCACCTGCGCAGCGTCCAGCAGCAGTTGGCGATCGGCGTGACGGCCCGCATCCGCGCCAAGAGCCAGCAATACAGCGATGCCGAGACCGCCTACCAGGTGCAGCTCGCGAAACAGGATCAGGCTTCGAAACTTAATCTCAGGGCGCAGCTGGAGAATCTGGCGCTGTCCGACAAGCAGCGAGTGCAAGCGCAGAGCCAGCTGCAAGACATCGAGACGCGTGAAGAATACCTCATCAACCAGATGAAGACGAAAGACGACGCGGCGCTCAAGGCGTTCGAGAAACAGCAAAACGCCGGCGCGACGGCTCGCTTCAACGCCGAGCGGCTGGCCACCGAGAATGCATCGCGCGCCAAGCTCCAAGCGCGCCAGCAAGATCTCGGCACGCAGATGCAGGCGCAGGTGCACAACCTCGGCGGACAGTTCCAAGCTCAGGTGAGCGCCGCGAATCAGGCGCTCCAGAACAATCCCAAGGTCCGAGCGCAGGTCGCGCAGATCCACAATCAGATGCAGAGCTCGTACGTGGCCGATGCCAACCGCTCGCTCGAAGATTACAAGGCGACGCGCAAGGCGCTGGTGGAGAAGTACAGCGCCATCGCGCACCTGCAGTTGCAAGACAATCAGGCCATCGCATCGCAGATCGATCAGCTCGCGGCCCAGCGCCGGGATCTTTACGCCGGCATCGTCGGTCAGGTTCAGGGCGTGGTCGAACAGATCGCGCGCAAGGAAGGCATCGGCCTCGTGCTCGCCTCGGTGCGCGCCGCGAACGGCGCCGTGGATCTCACCGGGCCCGTGGCGCGCGCGGTGGCCGCCCTACCGTCAACCACGCCGTCGCCGAACGCGACGGCCGCGGGGGGATAGATGAAAGTCACGTTTGTCAGATCTTGGGCGCTTGCCGCCTCGCTGGTCGCGGTCCTCGCGACCGGCTGCTCGCGGACGCATTCGAAGGTCGCCGTCGTCGACGTCTTGACCTTGGAACAGAACTGGCCGAAGTTCATCAATTACAACAACCAGTTGCAGGCCAACTTCACAGCGATCCGCGACAGCAAGCAAAGCCTCGTCAACAAGCGGCGCGCCTTCGCGCAGTTCCAAGAACAAGAGCGCCGTTGGCAAGAGGAAGTGAGCGGCGATGTGCGCGCCGCCGCGACCGAGATCGCGAAAAACCGCGGCTACCAACTCGTCGTCACGCGCCAAGGAGTCGCGTTCGGCGGGGACGACATCACCACTGACGTCGAGCAATCGCTGAAGATCCCGATCCCTTCGCCTTCTCCCGGACGGTAAGGCTACAAATGCCGACTGGCGCCGCCGGACGCAGGCTCGGCGACCTCGCGGCGCTCGCGGGCTGCAGCGTCGTCGGCGACGCGGACCTTTCCATCACGCGCGTCGCATCGGTGGACGAAGCGCAAGCCGACTGCCTGACATTCGCCGTCGACGAGCGCTGGCTCGATAAGGCGCTGAGGTCGAAAGCCGGCGCGATCATCGTTGGAGCCGTCGGCGCGACCGCGCCACGCGGCGAGAAGACGCTCGTGGTCGCAGCCGATCCGCGCGCAGCGCTCGCCGCCGTGCTCGCCGCGTTCGCGCCCGCGCTTCCGTCAGGAGAATTCACCCACCCGTCCGCCGTGCTCGGCCAAAAGATCGCGCGCGGGAAGGGCGTTTGGATTGGCCCCGGCTCGATCGTCGGCGACGGGGCGCGCCTCGGCGACGAGGCGAAGCTGCTTGCGGGGACGTACGTCGGGCGCGGAGCGCGGATCGGCGCGCGCACGCTGCTGCACCCGCGCGCAACCGTGCTGGACGAATGCGAGATCGGCGCCGACTGCGTGCTGCATTCCGGTTGCGTGATCGGCAGCGATGGCTTCGGGTTCGTGCGCGTCGGCAAAGAACAGGTCAAGATTCCGCAGATCGGCAACGTCGTGGTCGAAGACGGCGTCGAGATCGGCGCGTGCACGACAATCGACCGCGCCGTGACGGGTTCGACGACTGTCGGCGCGGGGACGAAGATCGACAATCTCGTACAGATCGCGCACAATGTGCAGATCGGCCAGGATTGCACCATCTGCGCCCAGACCGGCATCGCGGGAAGCGTCGTCGTCGGACCGCACGTGACGTTCGCGGGGCAAGCGGGCATCGGCGGGCACATCACCATCGGCGCGCGATCGATGATTTTAGGTCAGGCCGGCGTCAGCAACTCGTTGCCGGAAGGTTCGATCGTCTCCGGCACGCTCGCGCGACCGCATCGCGAAAACATGGAACAGCAGGTTCTGCTTCGTCGCTTGCCTAAGCTCGTCGAACAGATCCGAATGCTGGCGGACGCGGTTGAGGAGCTCCGAAAACGCCGATAGCAGCCTCTAGCCGGTGAACGTGGAACAGCAACACACACTCAAGCGCGAATTTCAGCTCGCGGGCGTCGGCCTTCACACCGGCTGCAGTTCCCGCATCACCGTCAGCCCCGCGCCCGCGAACGCCGGCATTTCTTTTGTCCTGAGCGACGGCTCGCGTATCGCTGCGTCGCCCGAAGCCGTGCACTCGACCGTGCGCTGCACGACGCTCGGCTCGCGTACCGCAGAGGTGAACACGGTCGAGCACCTGCTGGCGGCGATGCTGGGAATGAACGTGGACAATGCCGTCATCGCCGTCGAAGGCGAAGAGATTCCGATCATGGACGGCAGCGCGCTGCCGTTCGCGCAAGCGGTCGCCGGCGCGGGCCTCGTCGCGCAGCGGACGCAGCGCCGCGAGTTGAACGTGCGCTCGCCATACTGGCTGCGCGACGGGGACAAATTGCTGGTCGTCGTGCCGGCCGACCAGTTCAAGATCAATTTTTTCGTCGCGTTCCCCGAGCCGGTGGGCAATCAGTTCTTGGAAACGCCTCCCATCACGCCGGAGTATTTCCTCGAGCACATCGCTCCGAATCGCACCTTCGGGTTCCGGACGGAAGTCGAGAAGCTGCACAGCCAGAACCTCGCGCTCGGCGGCAGCCTCGAGAACGCGGTGGTGATCGACAAAGAAGGCTACATGGGACCGCTGCGCTTTCCCGACGAAATCGTCCGACATAAGGTGCTCGATCTCATCGGCGACTTCGCGCTCATGGGGATCTATCCGCGCTGCGAAGTCATCGCGCTGAAATCTGGGCATGCTTTGCACGTCGCCGCGGCGCGCGATCTGCGCGGCTCGCTGCCGGCGGCAGCGGGAGCGAGATAGGCTCGGAACGCCGCAGTGCGCGAGCGAAGCTCGCTGCGCCTTCGAGCGACGCTCGAACAGCTAACGAGGACGTAAGGCAAGTGGCATTCGTCGACATTCGTTCCATTATGGCTATTCTGCCGCATCGCTACCCGATGCTGCTCATCGACCGCATCACGGCGCTCGAGCCGCTCAAGCACGCCGCCGGCTATAAGAACATCACGGTGAACGAGCCGTTCTTCTCCGGCCACTTCCCGAACAATCCGGTCATGCCGGGCGTGCTGATCATCGAAGCGATGGCGCAGCTGGGCGGCACCGCGATCCTCGAACCCGGCAGCCAGCCCACCACCGTGCCGTACCTCGCCGGGGTGGACAAAGCCAAGTTCCGGCGACCGGTGATTCCGGGTGATCGCCTCGACCTCCAGGCTGACGTGCTGTGGGCGCGGATGAACATCGGCCGGCTGCAAACCGAGGCGCGCGTCGACGGTCAGCTCGTCTGCTCGGCGGAATTGTCGTTCTCGATCGTGTCGGACACGCGGCTCTTCCGGCTCGACGCGACGATCCTGCACATGTGAGGCGTTGATGGAAGCGATTCGGCAACCGGCCGGCAAACGCGAACCGGTGACCGTCCACCGGCTCAACATCCATCCGACCGCCGTCGTGCATCCGAGCGCGCAGCTCGGCCGCGACGTCGAAGTCGGTCCGTTCTGCCTGATCGGCGAACACGTGAGGATCGGCGACGGCTCGAAGCTGCTTGCGCAGATCATCGTCAACGGTTGGACCGAGATCGGCCGCGATTGCGAACTCCATCCGTTCACGGTCATCGGCGGCGCGTCGCAGGACAAGAAATTCCACGGCGAACGATCCTTCGTGCGCATCGGCGACCGCAACGTCATCCGCGAATACGTCACCGTCAATCGCGGCACTGGCGAAGGCACGGACACGTCTCTGGGTGATGACAATCTGCTTCTCGCGTACGTCCACATCGCGCACAATTGCCGGATCGGCAACGGCGTCGTCATGTCGAACAGCGCACAGCTCGCCGGCCACGTGACGGTCGGCGACGGGGCGAACATCGGCGGCATGGCCGGCGTCCATCAATTCGTCCGCATCGGCCAGATGGCGATGGTCGGCGGCATGGCGCGCGTCGTCAAAGACGTGATGCCGTACATGGTCGTTGAGGGCAACCCGTCGTCGGTGCGAGGACTCAACAAGATCGGCCTCAAGCGGCGCAACGTTTCGGCGGACGTCATGAGCGAGCTCGAACTCGCGTACCAGACGCTGTTCCGAGCGGACTTGAACCTCGCCGGCGCCGTCGACGTGCTGCGCGACAAGCTGACGACGGTCGAGGGCAAGGAATTGCTCGCGTTTTTGGAGGGTCAGTCCGACCGCGGCATCCTGAAGCGCTGACCGGATGCTCGCCGACGTCGTTCTCATCGCCGGCGAGGCCTCCGGCGACGCCCAAGCCGCGCTGCTCGCACGCGCCATGCGCGGCATCCGCCCGGACCTTCAGTTCGCCGGCGCAGGCGGGGACGCGATGCGCGCCGCCGGCGTCCAAGTTCTTTTCGACACCACCGAACTGGCGGCCATCGGCCCGATTTCGGTGCTCCTGCGTTTGCCGAAGATCTACGCGGCGTACCTGCGCATGGACAGCCTCTTGCGCTCCGATCCGCCGGGCCTGCTCGTCCCCATCGACTCCGGATCCGTCAACCTGAGACTGCTCGCGCGCCTGCGCCGTCGCGGTTACGACGGCGACATCGTCTATTACTTTCCGCCTGCCGCATGGTTGGACTACGCGGACACCGCTCGTCGGACGGCGGCGCTGGCGGCGCCGCTGACGCCGTTCGCGCATCAGCGGGATTTCTATCGAAGCCTGTCGCTGCCGATCGAATATTTCGGCCATCCGATGGTATCGGCGATCGTCGCGCGCTCGCCGCGCGCCGTCGGCGATCCCATCTGCGTCGCGATCCTGCCGGGCAGCCGCCGCGAGGAAGTACGCTATCACCTGCCGGTGCTCGCGCGGGCGGCTGCCGCGTTGCGTTCCGGGCGGCGCGCGCAGTTCCGCATCGTCGCCGCTTCGAACGAACGCGCGCGCCAGATCGACGAAGGGTGGCCGCAGTTCGGCGGCCCGCCCGAGGCTTCGATCGAGCGCAGGCCGGCGGTCGAAGTGCTCGCCGACGCCGATCTTTCGTGGACCGCATCCGGCACGGCCGTGCTTGAGGCGGCGCTGGTCGGCGTGCCGCAGGTCGCCTTCTACGTCGTTTCGCCCGCGCAATACCGGATCGCGCAGCGGCGCATCCCCGCCATCGTGAGCGGCTTCATCACGCTGCCGAACCTCGTGCTCGGTCGAGAGCTCGTGCTCGAGCTCAAGCAGCACGACTTTGCCGAAGAGCGGTTGCTCGAACGGTCCCGCTCGCTGCTCGACGATGAGCGCGAGCGTCGCGCACAAGTCGAGGGGTATGCCGAGCTGCGTTCCGCGCTCGGCCCGCCGGACGCGCTCGAGCGGATAGCGGCGTTCATGGTCGAGCGGTTGGAGCATCGCAGCGTCCGGTGATCTCGGCCGCCCGCTCGCTCGTCGTCTATCACACGTCCGACGTCCACGCACGGCTTGGATTCGGAGCGCTGGTCGCTCGCACGGCGGAGCCCGGCAGTTTGCTCGTCGACTGCGGCGATAGCCTGCGCGGGTCTTCGACGCTGTTCTTCCGAGACGAACCGGTAACCTCAGAATTCGCCGCGGCGCCCTACCGCGCGCAAGCGGTCGGCAATCGAGAGTTCCACTACGTCCACCGCTGGTTTCTCTCTCGCGCGCGGATGCAGCCGATGCCGATGATCTGCTCGAACCTGGTCGATCTGCGCTCCCGCGCCGCGCCGTTCTCGCGCGAGCTCCACGTCGACGTCGACGGCGTGCGCGTCCGGCTCCTGGCAGCGCTGACGCCGCAGTACCGCACCGGCAGCGGATGGGAGCGAATCTTCGGATGGCGTTTTCTCGCTCCCGCCGAAGCGCTTGCCGAGATGCTCGCTCAGGGTCGAGCGAGATCGACCCCTACGCCGGACGCGACGATACTGTTGTCACACCTTGGCCTCGACGCCGACCGGAAGATCGCGCAGGCGTTCCCGCACCTGAGCGCGATCGTTGGCGGCCACAGCCACGAAACGTTGGCGCAGCCGGAAATCGTCGGCGGCGTGCCGATCGCGCACGCAGGCCCGTTCGCGCAGTATCTCGGACGGCTCGAACTGCGCGTCGCGCCGGCGTCGAGCAAAGCCCAATTCATCTCGTTTCGATTGCTGCCGCTGCTCGCGAAAAACGGCGCGTGATGAGTTCCATCCTCCTGGTCAGCAACGGTCACGGTGAAGCGGCGATAGCGGGCTACATCGCGACCGCGATCGACGTCAAAGCGCCCGGCACGCTCGTCGAACATCTGCCGCTCGTCGGCAAAGCCACGGACGGCGCGTGGCCGCCGGCGGTCGGGCCGCAAACCGAGATGCCGTCCGGAGGACTCGTCACCTACGGCAACGCGCGGAACATGCTGAGCGATATCCGGGCGGGCCTGCTCGGCTTGAGCGTTCGCCAGTTTTCGTTTCTGTGCCGCCAGCGAAAAAGAGACGCCGTGGTCGCGGTGGGCGACGTCTACTGCCTCGCGCTGTCGCTGGTCGCGCGGCGACCCACCGTCTTCGTGGCCACCGCGAAATCGGAATTCGTCGCGCCGCATTCGAGTTTCGAGTGCGCGATCGCGCGGCGGGCCGCCGCGACGTTCGCGCGCGACGCGCTCACCGCGCAAGCGCTCCAGCGCCGCGGCGTCCGCGCGCAGTGGGTGGGCAATCTCATGATGGACGGCCTCGCGGAGCCCGACACGAGCGCGTTGCCGGTTCGCGCCGACGCGGTGCGATTCGCCGTTCTGCCCGGCAGCCGCCGCGATGCGCCTGACAACGCGCGCGCCGCCGCGCGACGCTTGAGAAAAATTGCGGCCGCTCTCGCCGATCGGGGCTCGCGCCTGCAAGCGTTCGTCTCCCTGGCGCCCAGCGTGCCTGCCGATGAAGTGGAACACGCTTTGGCATCGGAAGGCCTTGAGCTCGAGCGCCGCGAGACGGCGAGCGGCATCGTGGCGACGGCGACGGCGCCGGCATCGAATCTGGAAGTCGCGCTCGTACGCGGCCGTTTTGCCGAACTTCTCGCCGCAAGCGACATCGTTCTTGGTCAAGCCGGGACTGCGAACGAACAAGCGGCGGGCATGGGCCGACCGGTGATCGCGGCATCGGATCCCGGCATCCCACCGCAGCGCGTCGGTTGGTATCGTCAACGCCAACAGCGCCTGCTGGGGGACGCCCTTTTGGTGCTGCCCGATGACGATGGAGAATTCGTGCGCGGCGTCGTACAGTTGCTGGATGATCCAACGCGAATTCAGCGCATGGCCGAGGCCGGCCGCGCGCGAATGGGCGACGCTGGTGCGGCCGCCAAGGTCGCTGAACTGGTGCTGATGCTCGCGGCGGAGCGCCCATCGTGAACGACGAGCGCGCTTGGACGTCGACCGCCGCATCGATGACGGCGGCCGCGTTGCCGGTGGCGATCGCTGCGCTCGCGCCGGTGTTGCCGCTTCTGATCTTGCTCGCCCACGTGCTCCCGCCAGGCCTGCCGATCGAGGGCGGCCGCGGGTACGCGCTGGTGATCGCCGCGTTGGTACCGGTCATCGCGGTCGTCTCCGTCATCGCGCTGGTCGTCAAACGCGGGGTGGCGGCGCTGTGGCGAGCGCCCATCGCCGTGCCGCTGGCAGCGGTCATCGTCACGCAGATCTTGGCGGCATCGAACGGGCTTTCGAAGCTTTCGAGCACGCTCGAGATCGCCTGTCAGACGCTCGCCGCGCTCGTCTTCATCGTCGCGTACTGGACGCTTTGGGAGGAGCGCGCGCGCAACGCTTTTCTGGCTTGCTTTTTCTCGTCAGGCATCGCGGCGAGCGTCTTCGCGATCGCGCTGACCCTCACGCGCCACCCGCCCGCCGCGTTCGCGTTTCTGCACGGCCGCGCCGCCGGAACCTTCTTGCAGCCGAATGAGTTCGGCGGATACCTCTTGTTCTTGATCCCGCTCGGCATCGCGCAGTTGTGGAGACCGAGATGGCTCGCATGGCTGGGCTTCTTTGCGGCCGCCGTCGGCGCAGCCGGGCTCGCGCTGTCAGTATCTCGAGCCGCGTGGCTCGGCCTGGCGATCGGCTTGCCGCTGCTGCTCGCGCGCATCGACCGCCGCGTGACGATCGGCTACATCATCGCCGCGGCGGCCGCCATCCTCGTCGGCGCGTTCACAATCGGAAATCTCGCGCATGACCCCAGCGAGAACGCTTCGCGCATCGCGGTCTGGCGCGGCGCCGCCCGGATGGCGGAGCGCTTCGTGTTCACCGGCATCGGTCCGGCGGCGTTTCCGAAAGTCTATCCTTCGTACAAGCTTCCGTCGGCGCTGGTCGACGAAGTCCACGCGCACGATCTGCCGCTGAACGTGCTGGTCGAAGACGGCATCTTCGGTTTCGCCGCCTTCGCGTGGGTCGTGTGGTCGTTCGTCGCGGCCGCGCGCAGAACGGATGGGGCGATCCCGATCCGGAGCCGAGATCGACGCCTGCTCTTTGCGGGGTTAGCGGCCGCATTCGTCGCATCGGCCGTGCAGAACACGATCGACGACGTGACGACGTTCGTTCTGATATTATGGTGGCCGATGATGGGATTGATGCTGTCGCTCGACGGGGAGGCGGGAGCGCGCGCGGTCCGGCGGCCGCGGCCGGCCGGCGTCGAACGCTCCGCAGCGGTTGGGGCCATCTCGATCGTGATGCTGGCTGCGCTCGTCCTTTCCGGTTGCGGCAAAGCGTCGGCTCCGGCAAGCGCCCCGCCTGCGGCAAGCCCGTCGCCGTCGGCCGGCGCCCCGAACATCGCGAGCATCACCGCGCACGGCGAAGCCGGGCGGCCGATCACGATCGAGAACATCGAAAACGCGGCGCCCGTCTACCGGTTGACCGCCGCCAGCGTCACCTATCTTCCCAACCGTTCTCAGGGCACGTTTTCCAACGTCAAGCTCATCTTTTATAAAGGAAGGACCGTGCGGCTAACGGTAACCGCCCCCTCGGCCGCTCTCGATCTGAAAACGTACGATGTTGTCCTCCGCGGAGGGGTGCAGGCCGTCAATTCCGCCGGCGGCACGCTGCGAGCCGACCAGACCTCGTACGACGGCAAGGCGCACGTGCTGCGCGCAAGCGGAAATGTCGTCGCCACGGATGCGACCGGCACGCGCATCACGGGCGACTCTGCCATCGCGGATCTCGACTTGGAGGTCGTGAAGCTCTTCGGACACATCGGCATGACCGGCGGCAGCCGCCCATAAGGATCGCGTCGCGCGTGGAGATTACGATTCAGCCGACCGAGATCGACGTCGCCGATCTCACGAAGTCGTACGGACCGCGCGTGGTCGTCGACCACGTGAGCCTGTCCGTGAAGGCCGGCGAAGTCGTCGGCTTGCTCGGCCCCAACGGCGCGGGCAAGACCACGACCTTCTACATGGTCGTCGGACTCGTGCGCCCGAACGACGGCCACGTCATCCTGCAGAGCCAAGACGGCCGTTCCGTCGATATCACGCACCAGCCGATGCACCTCAGAGCGCGCGAAGGGCTGGGGTATCTATCGCAAGAGACGTCGGTCTTCCGCCGGCTGTCGGTCGAAGACAATCTCCGCCTGATTTGGGAGCAGCGCGGCGTCGCGACGCACGAGCAGAACGTCCGGCTGCCGGCGCTCCTGCGCGAATTCGATCTCGAAGGACTCGCGCACACGCGCGCTGAGCTGCTGTCGGGCGGTGAGCGGCGCCGCGTCGAGATCGCTCGTGCGATCGCCACCGACCCGGCCTTTTTGCTGCTGGACGAGCCCTTCACCGGCATCGATCCGATCGCGGTAGCCGACATCCAAGCCATCATCCGCATCTTGCGTGGCAAGGGCCTCGGCATCCTGATCACCGATCACGCGGTGCGCGAGACGCTGGCGATCGTCGACCGCGCCTACATCCTCAACCGCGGACGCATCGAGGTGTCCGGCAGCGCGAAAGAAGTCGCCGAATCGCCGGTCGCGCGGCGCTTCTATTTGGGCGAAAGCTTCCGGCTGTGAAGCCGGTCAAGATCCTCGATCGCTATATGGTCACCGAGCTGGGCGGGCCGTTCCTGTTCGGCATCTCCGCGTTCACCGCGATGTTCGTCGCAGGCGAGCTGCTCAACATCGCGCGCCTCATCTCCGAAGAGCACGCGAGCATCTGGGCGGCGGCCAAATATTTCTTCTATACGCTGCCCGAAACGTTGATCCTGACGTTCCCGATGTCGATGCTGCTCGCGGTGCTGCTCGCCGTGAGCCGGCTGTCGGACAACTTTGAGATCACCGCCATGCGCGCCGGCGGCACGAGCCTGTATCGCATCGCCGCCCCGATCGTCGCGGTCGGCTTGCTGGCGTCGCTGGTCGCGCTGTACTTCCAAGAATTCGTCGTGCCAGTGGCGACCGCGAAAGCCAACCAGATCTTGACCAGCGAGATCCAAGTCGGCGGCGCCGACGTGTTGAGCAATCAGGTGGTGGCGACGCGCCTCCCGAACGGTGATCTGCAGGCGACATACGCTTTTGGTTTCAATCCCCAGACCGAGGAGCTGCAGAACACGACCGTGACCGTCTATCGGGGCAATGACTTGCTGTCGGTCCTCACCGCCCCGAAGGCGCGCTATCACGGCATGTCGTGGGAATTCTTGGACGCGCAAGGCTATGCGCTGCAGCCGTCGTGCTGCAAGGTCAGCTACTATCCGGTGCTGGACGTCGACATCGGCGCCGACCCGAGCCAGCTCGTCGAGCGGACGGCGCAGCCCGAGCAGATGAGCCGCGCGGAGATCCGCAGGCTGCTCCAAAGCGGCGTCAAGCAGACGGATCAGTCGCGCTACAATCTGCTGCTCGTGACCTACGACAGCAAGCTGGCACGGCCGTTCTCCATCCTCGTGTTCACGCTGCTCGCCATCCCGCTCGCGATACGTCCCGGGCGTTCGTCGTCGGGCGCAGGATTCGGCATCAGCATTGCGATCGTGTTCGCCTTCTACGTCGCGACCACCGTGTGCCTGGCGATCGGACGAACTTCGCCGCAGCTGGCGCTTCTGATGGCGTGGCTGCCCGACGTCGCTTTTTTCGCTGTCGGCGTGTGGCGGCTCAGCGAAGCCGCCCGGGTGTGATCGCCATGACGCAGTTCGCGGCGCCGTTTTCGTACGTCTTCGCGGCGCTCGATCTGCGCGGCGCGATCAACGTCATCCTCATCCTCATCGTTGCCGGAGCGATCGCGTTCATCGGCGACCGGGTTGGGCACGTCGTGGGGCGGCGGCGCCTCACCCTTTTTGGCCTGCGCCCTCGCTACACGAGCACGATCTCGGCGATCGTCTTCGGCATGCTCATCGCGCTGGTCGCGCTTGGCTTCGTGTCGCTGTTTGTCAAAAACGCGCGCATCGCGCTGTTCTCGATCAGCCAGCTCAACGACGAGATCACCGCGCTCTCGGCCGACCGTGACCGGCTCATCCAGTTCATGAAAGAAGACCCGCTCATCTTCCGCAAAGACGAGGTCTTGACCGTGCCTGTCACCGTGTCGTCGCGACAAGACGAGAAAGCGATCCGCCGCCAGCTGGCGCTGTTCTTCGTTGAAGTGGCCAATTATTACCGACGGGCGTATCCGCAAGTGAAACCGTATCCGAAAGATCCGCTCACCGCACCAGGCGTGTCGAAAAATCTTGACAAGGCCGCCGGCTACGTGAAATCGTTCGAACCGGCCGACGCGATCATCTTACCGGTCGCCGGCGAGAACATCTTCAGCGGCACGAACATGGCGATCAGCTTCGACGTCTACAAGGATGTGCTGCTGTATCGCAAGGGTGAGATCATCGCCAGCGTCGAGGTGCGGAATGCGAAGAACGTCGATGCAGATCGACAGGCGCTCTTCGGACTCAGTCAGTCGCTGGTCGCGAATGCGACCTCTCACGGCATGCCGCTCGTCATCGCCAACCCGCCGCCGTCCCCACCGACGTCGGGCGATCAGATTCTCGCGCAGCTCACGGCGCTCGGCGGCCCGGCGGTACTGACCGCGGTCGCGCAACGGGACATCTATGCGGAGGGCCCGCTGTTGTGGGACGTCGCGGTCTCTGCTGGAGCTAAGTGACGACGGGTCCGGCTCGGCATAAGATCATCGGCATCGATCCGGGATTGACGAAGTGTGGCTACGCAGCGGTGTACGATGACGGCGTTCGCGCGTCGCACGAAGTCGTCCGGGAGGGCGAGCTTGCGGCGCGGATCGAGCGCGACGTGCGCGCCGGAGACGTCGCGGCGATCTGCATCGGCGACGCGACGACGTCCGACGCCGTGGTTCGCCTGTGCCGCGAGCGCTGGCCGGACATTCCGGTCGTGGTCGTCGATGAGCGCAACACGACCTTCGAGGCGCGCCGTCTGTACTACGAGGAGCACCCGCCGCGCGGTTTGATGCGGCTCGTGCCGCGCGGCATGCTGATGCCCCCGGTGCCGATCGACGACTACGCGGCGCTGCTCATCGTCGAGCGCTACCGCCGCGGTGTGCGGGCCTAAGAAAGGGCGCTTTCCCGGGCCGGAAGGAACGTTTCCGGGAGCATTGAGAAATCTTCACCTTCGACTAAGACGTTAGGAGCGAGGCTGTGAAGGTGTCTGGGCGCCTGGCCGTTTGCGCGATCGTCGCTGCGTTTGTGGCGCTCGCCGCTTCGCCCGGCCGCGCGACACCGCTGGCCGACGTCCCGCGCGAGCGTTGGGCCGCGGACGCCATCGCCTCGCTCGCGCACGACGGCGTCATCGCCGGTTATCCGAACCTTTCGCTTGGTGGAGATCGCGAGCTGACGCGCTACCAGGCCGCGGCGCTGGTCGCCCGCGGCGTGGCGAAGGTCGAAGCCGACGGCGCAAGCCTGGACGACCTCGAGAAGCTCGCTAAGCTCGTCGATCTTTACAAGGATCAGCTCGAGAGCATGGGCGTGCGCCTCGCGACCGTTGAGGACAAATTCGCCGCGCTCGATCACGCCACGCAATTCGCGCAGCGATTCTCCATCCACGGCACGCTGTACTCGCAATACGCTCAGGGCGAGAACGTGGTCAACCCGTCGATCTCGGTAGGCGGGCCGCTCGCGCGCACCGATCCGATCCAGAAATTCACCGATGCCTACATCGAAACCGACGCGTCGAACCATCCGTATTACGGCTCAGAGCTGCCCGGCGTGTTCCTGCCGCGATCGTTTTGGGAGCTCACCCCGCAATACGCGGTCGATCCGAATCTCGTCGTGTCGATGCCGGTCAAGATCTGGGATTACCACGTCGGCGGCTATCGCCAGCAAGGACTCGGGTTCGGCATCAGCCCGACGCTCGAACTGAGCATCGCGAAGATCAGACAGCTCACCAGCCTCGACATCCGCGTCGGCACACTTGAGAACATCCGAGGCTCGCTCACCGGGCTCACCTATCTGCCGCCCGACAATTTCCATTTCGCCGATAAGGACCCGTTCCGCCCGTTTCCGCAGGGCATCAACGTCACCGCTACCGCGTTCGGCGATTTCGATTTTCAGCTGTTCGGCGCGCACATCGATCGGGTCGGCGTGAACACCGGTCCCTTCGGACCCAACACCGGCTATGGCCAGAATCAATATCTCGGACCCTACTGGTTCCCACCGTCGACGAACGTGTATAGTTCCGCGCCGACGACCGATGCGTTCTCAGCGGGAACGTCGGCGCTGCCGACCGCCTATCTGAGCCTCAACGCGCAGCCCGGTACCATCTTCGTGTCGTTCTATCGCGGACCACCGGCGTGTCTGGCCGGCTGTTTTTTCACCGGACCCGCCCAGCCGAACGAGCCGAACTTTTCGTACGTGCAATCCGGCAACGCCGTCGTGTTCGCTTCGCCCCTGTCGCCGGGTTCACAGGTTTCGCTCTCCTATACCGGCTTCAGCGTGTCGAACGACACGCTCCCGCAGCGCTACGACGTCGGCGGCCGGTTCGTCTATCGGATCCCCGGCATCGCTTCTGCCCAGGTCGGGCTGACGTTCAACCGCATCTTCGACATCGGCGGCAACGGATCCGAAGCGCCGTACTTCCAAAATTCAGCCATCCCCTCGACGCTGGTGAGCGACACCGTCTTTGGATTCGACGTCGTCTTCCCGCTGGCGTATCAGTGGGGCGCGGTCAAGGCGCCGGCGCTTTTCGCGGAGACGTCGACCAGCCGCTTCACGCGCGATGCGGCGAACGTGCCGTACGTGACCGATCACGCCAGCATCGTCGGCCTCAGGTTCAAGCTGTTCGGCGGCAACCAGTCGCTCTCGTACCTGAACGTCGGACCGAATTTCATCAGCGGCGCGCCGTTTGAGTGGTCCCGCCAGCCGCCGGTCCTTTTCGCGTTTTCCGGTGCTCCGCAGCTGCCAGGCGCGTTCGGCATCGGCAATGACGCGACGCTGAACGAGTCGGTGGACGCGCTCGCGACGAGCCGCGGTTACGCGGGGCCGTTGCTGTCGCAAAACCCGCTCTACCCATACGGCACGTTCGCTTTTCCGCTGTTCAATCAGTTCCACGCCGAAGGACCGTACTATTACAGCGCCTACGCTCCGAACACGCGCGGTGCTCAAGTACAGTTGAACTTGCCGCTGAACGTCGGCGGCACGCCGGTCAAGCTGCGGCTCGGCGCGCAGAGCCTCGAAGAGCTGCAGCCGAATTCCCTGGCAGCGGAAATCTTCGGGCCGGGGTTCGTGTCGAAGGTCAGACAGCGCTTCACCTCGCTCGGGGGCGGCGTGACCGTGAGCCTGCCGGCATTCTCGCGCACGGCGACGGTAAGCCTCGACGCGCTGCGCGAGCATCTGCTGCGCGACGACACGACGCCGTTCTTGTACGCCGCCGATCCTGCGCTCGGGACTTCCGCCTTCAATCCCGCAGCGAGCGCCGAGCTGACGGGCACCGGCCAGTCGGTGACATTCTATCCGAACTATCAGAACGTGGTGCACACCGTCGGCGCAATGCAGGCGTCCGTGCCCATCAACTCGGCGCTGACCGCCAACATCATGTACGTCGGGCAGCGCTATTCAGGAGAAGCGCTGAACTCGCTGACCCAGAGCATCAGCGAGAAGAAGACGATGTTCACGGGCGGCGTGCTGTACAATATCCCGAAGACGAACTCGTCGATCGACGTGTATTTCGCGCGCTATTCATATCGGGATTACGTCTTGCCGTCGTACGATTGGGCGCAAAACCGCCAAAACGTCTACTTCACGGTCAAATTCTAACGCAGCGCGCACGCGCAGGTCTGTGGATCGTCGTTGCCCTCGCGGTTGTCGCGGCAGCCGCCGTCGGTTGGCGCGCGATCGGCGCCGCGTGGTTCGACGACTTCGGCAACGTCTTTTTGCTGCACGGGGACTTGGGGAGCGCGCTGCGCTTGTTCGATCGCGGCATCGCCTTGGAACCTCGCTCAAGCGTGTTGCTGGAAGACCGCGGCCGCGCCGAGTTGTCGACCGACCCGGCAGCCGCGCTGCGCGATTTCCGCGCGGCCGACTGCGGTTCGCCCTGCATGGCGGGCGAAGGCGAGGCGCTCGATCGGCTCGGAAAAAGGCGCGGCGCGGAGCAGCTGCTCGTCCGCGCCAAGGCAATCGCCGACGTCGCGCGGCGCGTCGACGCTTTGACGCGGCAGGGGCGCTTCGACGAGGCGTTGACGCTTGAACGAGCGCTCGCGGCGCAATTCTCTCACGATGCCGTGGATCAGGCGGACCTTGCGACGACCGACTGGCAGATCGGACAGCTCGAAGCGACTATTTCGGGCGAACGGCCGGAGCGCGCCGCGGCGTATAGGAAAGATGCGATCGCCATGTACGGACGCGCGTCAAGCTTGGCGCCGTACAACGAATCGTATCTTCTCTCGCTGGGCTTCGCCGAGCTGGACTGGGGCGATCGGGCGGCGGCCAAGCGCGTTTTCTTGCGTCTGCTCGAGCTCCATCCTCATCAGTCGGACGCGGAGCGCGCGCTGAAGCGACTCGATTCGGATTCGCCGGACAGTGGTCCGACAATGCAGGGGTTCGACCGAAGGTCCATGACGTCGGCGAGCGCTCGCCGACCGTGCAAGGGTTTGACCGAGTGAAGCAGCCGCGCGTCGCGCTGGAAACGCAATTCGCTCTTTCGCGGCCGACCGGGCTCGGCGTGTACGCGCGGCGATTGGCCGCCGCGCTGGGCGCGCGCGGCGATCTCGATGTCGTTGAGTTGTGCGAGCCGGGTCTCGACGTTTGGCGGTTCGACCGCCGCTTGTTTTGGGATCAGGTACGCGCTCCGTTGCTGGCCCGCTTCAGCGGCGCCGACGTCGTGCATTTCACCGGCGGCACGCTGCCGTGGCGGACGCCGCATCCGGTCGTGCTCACCTTGCACGACCTCGTTTGGCTGCGCGGGGCGAACCGCGGCCGGGCCTATGTGCGTTGGTATTTCGGCCGGCTTCAGCCGTGGCTCGCGCGCCGCGCCGACGCGCTCGTCGTCGACAGCGAAGCCGCGCGAACCGACGTCGCTGACGGGCTTGGGATCGATCCCGCGCGCATCGCGGTGGCTGGCGTCGGCGTCGAGGAAGCGTTTTTCGAGATCGAGCGGAATCCGACGGCCGAACCGTTCGTGCTCGCGGTTGGGACCATCGAAGGGCGAAAGGACCTCGCGACGGCGGTGCGCGCGCTGGCACGCCTGCCAGACATGCGCCTTGTGGCGGCCGGCGCGGCGACGAGATACGCGGATGAGGTGCTCGCGCTCGCCCATTCTCTGGGCGTTGCCGGCCGGCTCGAATTGCGAGGCTACGTGGACGATGCCTCGCTGCGCGAACTTTATGCGACCGCCTTGGCGCTCGTCTTTCCGTCGCGCTACGAAGGTTTCGGATTGCCGCCGCTGCAGGCGCTGGCCTGCGCCCTGCCCGTCGCAGCGGCGCGCACACCCGTCACGCGAGAGGTGCTCGGCACGTCTGCCTGGTTCTTCGAACCCGGAGACGACCGCGAGCTGGCCGAGGCGATCGAGCGTATCGCCTCGGGAGGAGCGGAGGTGGACGCGCGCTTGCGCGATGGCGTGGCGCGCGCGCGAAGCTTCACGTGGGAACGCGTGGCGGAAAAAATGGCTTCGGTATACCGATCGGTTCTCTCGCAGAGTCTCAATAGACAACCGACGTGATGCCCCAACTGCCGCCGTCCGGCGGCTGCGAGGACACGAGCAGCAGCACCGGATACGACGAGCCGCCTTCGGGCATCGTCGTCAAGCTCACGTGGCGGTAACCGTGCGCCGGCACCGTCCAGCTGCGCAGCAAGACCGGCTTGAACGGATCCACGCCGTGGAGCTGCAGCACGTCGCCGTCGATGAGAAAGGTGCCGGTGGCGCGGCCGCCGCGCGGTTCGAACCATACACCGACTCGGGCGTCGTCGTTGGTGGGGTTGAGCAAGGTGAGATCGGCGGACTGTTTCACGCCATAGTCGCCGCCGAGCACCTCGCCTTGCACGAGGTTCGCGAGCGGCAGTTTGCCGATGTCGAGGCTGGTCGCAACCGCGCCGACCGTATAAAATTCGTCGTAGAAAAACTCGGGGACCTGATAGATGCCGCGCGCGTGAAGCTGCGAGCTTTGCAGCAAGGTCGAAGAGATCGGGCCGGTCGGCGAATCTTGCGCGTCCTGAACGATCACCGCGACTCGGACGCCGTCACCGTCGAGCACGCGGAATTGCATGAGGCCGCTGACGAGCGACTGGGCAGGCAGAAGCTGATCGACGACGTTGAGCGTGGACCCCCCAGGAACGTCGAAGAGCTCCCCTTCGCCCGAGTTTTCCCGGACGAGGAATCGCTGCGTGGCCGCGTGCCCGATGTACAGGATGTCCGGGCTCGGGCCGGCCAGCCCGGCGATCAGTTGGATCAGACTCGATGTCTGTCCGCTGTTCTGCACCTTGACGATGACGCGGCGCAGCGGCGCGGCTTTCGGCGCATAGTGATAGTACAGCAACCGCGCCGGCTCGCCGTAGCTCACATCGGCATAGAAGAGCGTGCCGTTTTCCGTGATCGTCTCCGGAAAATCCGACACCAGCAGGTATTTCGGCGCCACCTGCGGCTGTGCGAGATTCGTCAGCTGCACCGCGACGTCGGCGTGGTACGGAAAGTACCCGGGTCCTTGGATCGAAACCGGCACGTGGACGAGTTCGGTATCGTCGGGATCAAGAGGTCCGACCCCGGCGATCGAGGCGTCGTCGATCTTTACGGCGGCGCCCGGCTCGGCGTAACTCACGCGCTGGGCGGCGCGCGCCGCGCTGTCGGCCACGAAATCCGCGCTCGCCGGATGGCCGGTGATCAGCACGCTGGTCGATGCGTATGCCTTCCCTGCGGAAATCCGGACGACGATTGCAAGCTGCGCCGACAGGCCGTACTCGTCGGTGATCGTCGCGGTGGTTGAACCCGCATGCAGGCCCGTGACCTCGATGCTGCGATTCAGCGGATTGAAAACCACGTTGGCGACGGATGGATCGAAACCGGACGGCGTGACGATGCCGCTGACCGGCGACTGCAGCGATGCGGAAGCCGAATGGCCGAGCAGCACGATGACCGACGTCGGCGCAAGCGTGACCGGCTGCGGCTGCGGCTGCGGCGTGACCTCGGGTACCTGCGACGCGCCGGGGCTCGGCGCGAACGTCGGGTTCGGGCCCGGCGATTGCGCTTGGGACGGGACGGGTTGCGTGGGGAGCGGTGAAGGCGGTCCGGCGCTGCTCGATGGCGCCGGCTGCGTTGGACCGACCGCCGGAACCGCGGTAGCGAGCGCGGCGGCGAGGAGCGCTCCTACGACGGTCGCCGCCGGTGATGCACGCCGCACGTTAGGCGATTTGCTGTTCCTCGCGACGCACCGCAGTCGCGAGGAGCGTCTTGTACCCGTAGCTGGGGAAAAGCACCGTGACGAGGTCTCGTTCGGACCGCTCCACCGTGCCTTGCCCGAACTTCGGATGGTGCACGACGTCGCCGATCCGGAATTCGCCGGCTGCCGAAAGCTCGTCGTCCACTAAGACGACGGAGCTGCCCTGCGCGAGCCGGGCACGGCAGTTATCGCAAGCGCCGCAGTTCGGCTGGTCGTAATCCTCGCCGAAATAGTTCAAGATGAACTTGCGGCGGCAGCTGCGCGTCTCGCAATACTGCAGCATCATGGCGAGCTTGCTCTGATCGTACGAGCGCTTCGTCTCGTAGCTGGCGAGGTTGAGCTTGAGGTCCGGTTTCGACTTGAACACCGGCGACAATCCGTACGTGCTCTTGGTGACGTTTTGGATGAAGCCCGCCTTCTTCAACAGCGCCAGGATGACTTTGAGCTTGGTGAGCGGCAGTTGCAGGATCTTGCGCAGCTCGGACAGCGACACGCCGTTCTCTTGGGCGTCGAAGTACGTCAGCGTGCCGAAGACCTTCTGCACCTCTTCGACGTCCGGATATTTGCCGGTCAAGAAATAGTTCTGCACGCGCGTGTCGCTTTGACGATAGAGCAGCAGGCACAGCGATTCGAACCCATCTCGGCCCGCGCGGCCCGCTTCCTGGGTGTACGCTTCCACGCTGCCCGGCAAATCGAAGTGGATCACAAAGCGGATGTTCGGCTTGTCGATGCCCAGTCCGAACGCGTTGGTCGCCACGACCACTTTGACATCTTCGCTCATGAAATGGTTGTGCACGCGCTCGCGGTCGGCTTTCTGAAGCTTGCTGTGATAGACGTCGGCTTCGATGCCGAGCTCGTCGCGCAGCCACTCCGAGACCGCGTACGTGTTCTTAATCGTCGCCGTGTAGATGATGCCGAGCGAGTTGCGCAGTTCGCCCTTGAGCTTGGCGCGCAGCGCGCGCAATTTCTCGATCTCGCTCGAGGCGCGCACGACTTCGTAGACGAGATTCGGCCGATCGAAGCCGCGCACGATCGTCTTTGCGGTTTGGATGCCCAACTGCGAGACGATGTCCTCGCGCACCGCAGGCGTCGCCGTGGCGGTCAGTGCGAGCACCGTCGGGTGGCGCAGCGCGGCGATGACACGGCCGAGGTTCAGATATGCCGGCCGAAAATCATGGCCCCATTGCGAGATGCAATGCGCCTCATCCACGACGAAGAGCGGCACGTCCAGGCGCTTGAGCACTTCGACAAACGCCTCGTCTTCGAGCCGTTCGGGGGTCACGTAGATCAGTTTGAGGTTGCCGCTGGCCATCGTGACCAGGTGCGCCGCCTCTTCCTCATCGGAGAGCGTGCTGTTGAGGCCGATCGTGCTGCCGATGCCCGCGTCGGCGAGCATATCGATCTGGTCCTTCATCAGCGCGATGAGCGGCGAGACGACGATCGTCGTTCCCGGCAGCAGCATGGCGGGCAGCTGATAGCACAGCGATTTCCCCGCCCCGGTCGCAAGGATGGCGAGCGTGTTGGCGCCCTCCAAGACACGGCGAATCACTTCTTCCTGGCCCGGATAGAAGTGTTTGTAGCCGAAGTGCTTGTTCAATGCTTCGTGGAGATCGATATCGATGGGCATTTCTGTGCTCGGGCCTTCCCTGCCATTCGCCGCAGACGAGCAATCGCCGGCGCTGTATGATAACGCCTTCGTGCGCCGCAGAGTTCTATGAGCGCCTCTTGACTATCTACCCGGACGCTTGAATCTCAAACCCTGCAAAAGGCGTACGGGTCCTCGACAAAGCCCTCCTCCCCGCGCTGCCGAGTAGCGCACAGCGTGCGACTGCGGGAATGGAACGACAGCCGCCCGAAACGACTGAAGCACCGTGGCCGATTCATCCGCTTCAACCACGTCCGAATCTTCATCGCTGTATCGCAAGCACCGTCCGCCAGCGTTTTCCGAGTTGGTAGGACAGCCGTCCGTCGTCAGCGGGCTGAGCGAGGCGGTCAAGAGCAATCGCGTCGTCCATGCGTACCTGTTCTCGGGTCCGCGCGGCACCGGGAAAACGTCGGCGGCGCGGATCCTCGCGAAATGCTTGAATTGCATGCGCGGCGGGCCGCGCGCTGACCCCTGCGGCGAATGCGAGGCGTGCCGGTCGATCGCCGGCGGCTGGGCGTTCGACGTGGTCGAGATCGACGCCGCCAGCAATCGCGGCATCGACGACATCCGCCAACTGCGCGAATCCGTCCGCCACGTCCCGGCGCAGCTGCGGACGAAATTCTACATCGTGGACGAGGTCCACATGCTCACCCCAGAAGCGTTCAACGCGCTGCTGAAGACGCTGGAAGAGCCGCCGGCATACGTGCACTTCGTCCTCGCCACGACCGAGCTGCATCGCGTTCCCGCCACGATCCTGTCGCGCTGCCAGCGCTACGAATTCCGGCGTCTGAGCCCCGCGGTGATCGGCCAACAGCTGAAGGTGGTGGCCAAACGAGAACGGATCAAGATCGACGATGCCGCGGTAGAACGCATCGCATATCTCGCGGACGGAGCGCTGCGCGACGCGCTCGTCCTGCTCGAGCAGGCGTGCGGCTACGCGGGCGATGCCCCCATCACCGAGGCGACGCTGTCTCGGGCATTCGGCGAGTCGCACGCGGAACTGGTCGACGCCATCGTCGACGCCGTCATCGCGGCAGACGCGGGAAAAGCGCTCGGGGCGGTCGCGGCGGCCGTCGATCGCGGCGCCGAACCGGCATGGTTGGGCAAAGAACTGCTGCGCTGGTTCCGCTTGGGGTTGCTGGCGCAGGTCAGCCCGGCGGTGCTCGAGACCGAGGTGCCGCAGGACGACGCGGCGCGCATCGCGCGACGCGCCGCGAAGCTGACGCGAGCCACGATCTTTCGGGCCCTGCGCAGCCTATCGGACATCGGGCGATTCTCTGCGCAGCCGCGCATCGACGTCGAGCTCGCGCTCGTCCGGGTGATCCGGCCGGCCGACGAGCTCGACCTCAAGCGTTTGTCGGAACGCTTGGGCGAACTCGAAGATCGCCTGCGTGACGGCCCTCCGCCGGCGCCCGGCGCCGCGGATGCTCCCGCGAAATCGGCGAAGAAGACTTCCGTCCCAGCTGCGACCTCGGCCCGCGACCGGCTGACCTCGACGAAACTGCAGGCGCAATGGCCAATGATCCTGAGCGAGGTGAAAGAGCGCTCGCTGCAATGCTACGGATGGTTGGGTCACGCTTCGGTCGTCGAGGCCTCCGACGAGCTCATCGTCTTGAACCTGCCGAAAAAGCTGTACGCCGATTCGCTTGCCGAACCGAAATGTTCGAGCGTCTTGGCGGCCGCGATCGAGCGCGTCAGCGGCGTTTCGCCGAAGATCCAGTTCGTGATCGGCGGTCGCGAACCCAAAGCAAGCGCGAGCGGGCTCGCATTAGCCGAATCCGTCCTCGGAGATTTGATGTAACATGAATCAGCAGCAGCTCCTCCAGCAGGCGCGCAAACTGCAAGAGCAACTGGCGAAGATCCAGGCGGACCTCGGTGACGAGACGGTCGTCGGCACCGCAGGCGGCGGCGCGATCGAGGTCACCTTCGACGGGCACAACAACGTGCGCAGCGTGAAGATCGACAAGGCCGCGGTCGACCCGCAGGACGTCGAGTCGCTGGAAGATCTGCTGGTGGCCGCCATCCAAGACGCGCAATCCAAGGTTTCCGAACTTTCGAAATCGCGATTGGGCGCGTTGACCGGCGGACTCGGCATCCCCGGTTTGTGACACTCGCCCGTGGATTTTGGGGCCGGGCCGCTCGCGAAGCTCATCGGCGAGCTCGAGAAGTTGCCGACGGTCGGGCCGAAAACCGCCAGCCGCCTTGCGTTCTACCTGTTATCGGCCAGCCGCGAAGACGCCGCCGCTCTAGCGGATGCGATACTTGCGGTCAAAGATCGCGTGCGCTCCTGCAGCCGTTGTTTTTCCATCACCGAAGAGGACCCGTGCGCGATCTGCAGTGATCGGCGCAGGGACCAATCCGTGCTCTGCGTCGTCGCCGAACCAAAAGACGTGTTCGCGATCGAGCGCACGCTCAAGCATCGCGGGCGCTACCACGTGCTCGGCGGATTGATTTCACCGATGGACGGGATCGGCATCGGCCAGCTCAAGGTGAAAGAACTCGTCGAGCGCGTCGGCGCCGAGAACGTCAAGGAAGTCATCATCGCCACGAACCCGAACGCCGAAGGCGAGTCGACCGCGCTGTATCTGGCCCGGCTGCTTGCGCCGGCAGGCGTAGAGGTGACGCGGCTCGCTTATGGGCTGCCGATCGGCGGAGATCTGGACTACGCCGACGAGACGACCCTCGCGCGCGCGCTGGAAGGTCGCCGCTCGATATCCTAAGACACGGCTGATCGATCGCAACGGCGTAGGCGATCACGTGCGGTTCTTTGGTCGCGTCGGCGAACGCCTGCCAGGCTGCGCCGGCTGATGATGCTGCCGAGCAACAAAATGACGGCGATGGTACCCGAACGTTTTCCGCCGCGCTCGCGTGGGTATCAGGGACAGGTCCAAAGGAGGGACCGATGGCTGGAAAATGCGGACACCGCGATTGCAAATGCACGGAAAACGACCTGCAAGGCTATTGCAGCCCATACTGCAAGGAACACGCGGATATCGGTAGCGAGCCGGAACCGTGCATGTGCGGCCATCCCGATTGCCGCTGACGCTCAAGGAGCGCGTCAGCCCCGGCAAACGTCGCGCTCGAACCGGGCGAGCAGGCAAGGAGCGGCACCGGCCCTGCGGCTACGCTATTTCTTACGAAAGCGAGTGCCGAACTCCGCGGCGACCTCTTTGGCGCGGTCTACGGCCTCTCGATAGAGCGTCGACATCTTGTCGGTCGCCATCGGCGTTCCGGTCTCATAATAATATGAAGCCGCCTGGCCGACGACCAGCGATCCCGCGTAAGCGATCACCGCTTTGACGATGATGCCGACTCCCGGGATGAATCCGGAAAGTTCTCTCGCGAGGGTTCGCCAGGCGTAGCCACCGCCGATGACCGGCAAGAGCTCGATGATGCGCTGACCGCCTGCCGGTTTGCCGTACGTGGCGGCGATGTTCAGCAGCATGTTCGCCTGCAGCGCGGTGATCGCGATCGTGTCGCCCGCGGAAGCGAGGCCGCCGGTCAGCAATCCGATGACCGGGATATGGTCGGCGATGGCAGACGCGCCTGCGATCTTCAGCGAATTCATCGCGCAGTCGATCGTCAGCTTCGCAGCGACGACCGGCCGAAACACCGGCAGCGCCGCACCGAGCGCGATGTCGCGATTGCGGCATGCGTGCACGACATCGGGCAGCAGATGCTTTCGAAGATCGATGGGGTCGAGGGAAGCGACCGGATAATGAGCGGGTTTGCCGGCCGCCGGCCGCTCGCGAGACACACCCGTGAAGACGCCCTGACCGACGTCCGATGCGAACGGCGTCCGCTCGACGACGAAGACCGGCAGCGCCAGGTTCGAAACGCGCGCGAGGGATTCGGCTTCGCCCGACGATCCGCCGAAATACAGCACGGCGAACGTCGCCTCGTCGGCGACCGTCCATGCCGGCGCAGATTCGAAATCGGCGAGCACCGCTGGGTGCGACCGGTCGATCGGATCGAGCGCATGCATCAGCTCGTGAGCTCCCGCGCCGGCAACGAGCAGCCGTACGGGACGCTTCGCGCGCTCGTCGAGCGCCTTGAGATTGACGCGGTCGCGCAGGATGCCGAGCCAACGACCGACGGTGTCAGCGGCCATGCTGGTAATCTAGGCTACCGCGTTTCGCTGCCCGCTACTCAGTCGGCTTTTCTGCGTAGCCTTCGAACCAGAGCCCCAGCACGACTTCTTGCGATTCCTGCGAGAGATTTTTCGACACGCCCATGTCGATCAACGATTGACCGGTCGCGCGCTGCTGATTGATCACCGTGCTGACCGGTACTTTCTCCTCCGCAGCCAGCCAAGCCGCCTCGGCGACCTGCCCAGGCGCGAGCCCAAGCCGCAGCGCTTCGTCGTAGCTCGGCGCGTCGACACCGAGCCGGTGATGGATGACGTGCGCAAGCGTTTCGTAGCGCGCTTCAGGATAGCCGAGCCCGAGCAGGGTGATACGCGTCATCAGTTCTCGGGACTGAGCGGTGTAATACTGGCGCTGCGCTTGCTCGGCGGCGTTGGCAGCGACATCGAGTACTTTTTCGGCCGCAGCCGCGAGTGGTTTGAGATCGTCCGCGGAGCGCGGCGTGATGTCGCCGCCGAAATTCACTTCGGTCCGGTCGAGCTGCCGGAAATACGCGTCGAGATACGGCAGCGTCTGCCAGCCGAGTGAGATCGCCCCGCGCGTCGCATTCAACGACGAGGTCAACTCGTCAGCCGAGAGATTCATCTGGTTCGTCATCTCGGTGTAGTATGGGAACATCGTCAGCGCCTCACCGCCCGGATATTTGTCGCGCAGCGGCGCCGCCATCTCGTTGAGCACGCTCACGTCGTCTTTCTGCATGCCCGACGCCGACGTTTGGACGTACGACGCCTTGTCGAAAAGCACGTTGAGGTCGCGCGAGATGCGCTCGAGGTCCGAAAGGACGCCGTCGAGCCGGCTGCCCGGCGGCACGTCGATATTCGAGTAGTTCGGCACTTCGTAGCTCAAGTTGTCGATGCGGTCGCCGAACGAAGCTAAATCGCTCTTCACGAGCTTCACCCGGTCGTCGATCGCGCTCTGATTGCTTTCCGCTTTTTGGCGGGCGGCCGCGATCGCTTGCCGGAGCGTCTCCAAATTCGGATGCAGGATCTTCGTTCCCGGGTCGGCGTTGTTGTGCGGCAGCATGGCCAGCACGCGCTGCGCCGCCGACTGTCCGGCAGCCCCGGCGCTTTGCGAGCTCGCGACCTGCTCGAGCGCCTTCTGGCTCTGATCGAAGCTGCCGAGTGCGAGTTCGATCTGCCCCTTATGGAGCATCGCCAGCTGATTGGTGGGATCGAGCTTCAAGACGTTGTTGATCTTGCCGAGTGCGTATGCGTAGCGGCCTTCGTCCTCGTCATGGATGGCTTGAGCGAGCATCTGTTGAGCGTTGGTCTTCGAAAGCTCCGGGTAACCCTCGAGATGCGCGATCCGCGCCGGCGCATCGGGATGGTCTTCGAAATATTTGTCGAGCCCGCCGCCGCCGAAGCCGAACTGGTGCCCGAGCCGGTCTTGGAACGACACCATCGCGTTCGGGTCGTAGCCGTCGCGCGTCATCAGCAGCAGGCCGTACTGATCGGCTTGCAGTTCGTCGTTGCGCGACATCTTGTACAGCGCCAGGTCGCCGACCAGATTTCCAAAGCGATACACGAACGGCGAGGCGATCGAAAGAACGCCGATCAAGATGTTGAGCACCTGGGCCTTTGCGTCGAGCGTGATCGCATGCCGGCGTTCGACATGTCCGATCTCGTGGCCAAGAACGCCGGCCAGCTCGTCATCGGAATCGACGTAGTTCATCAATCCGAAATTCACATACACGAACCCGCCCGGCAGTGAGAACGCGTTGATGTCGTTGGTGTCGACGATCTTGATGCTGTAGTGGATGTCCGGACGCGCGCGATACTGGGCGAGGCTGTTGACGATGGACGTGGCCCAGGCGTTCATGACCGGATCTTCCATCAGCTGATTCTGATTGTCGATGTGGCGGGCGGCGTCTTGACCGATGCGGATCTCCGACGCGGTCGACACGGCGGCCGCGGGCTTCGGCAAGGCGGCGATCACAAAGGCCGCAAGGACGACGGCGGCCACACTGCGCTTCCAAACGTTCATCGGGATGCTCCTGGAGTTGGACTTTAGAAGAAAACTTTGCGACAGGCCGCGGAACAGTCCCTGCGGCGTCACACGTAGGCGGCCTTAAGGCATCCACAGATCATTCACAATACTTTCACAAAACTCTCCACAAGGGAAACGAAATCGGACACCACAAAGCGGGTCAAGTGCAGATCAAAGGTACAAAAGCTGGGCTATTGCTGCACTTGTACGAGCGGCCGCTCGCCGGCGCGGTCACGGAGCTGCGCGAACGGCTATCCTCGTTACCCGGGTTTTACAAGGGCAGCCGCGCCGTGCTCATGCTCGGCGCGCAGCCGGCCGAGCCGACCGAGCTCGCGGCCGTGGTCGCGACCCTCGAGCAGTTCGAGATCGTGGCCGATGGCGCGGTGTGCGATAGCGAAGCGGTCGCGGCGCTCGCTAAGTCTGCCGGGCTGCGCTTGGTGGCGGCGAGCGTCGCCGCCGCGCCCCGCGTTCGAGACGATCGGACGCGGGCCGTCGCGGATCGAACGCCTGACGAGCGGGAAGAGCACCACATCCAGCGCGAGACGCGCCGCAAGCGGCGCAACGGGCACTCGGGCGCGGATCTCGAGCGGTCGATCGAGACCACGCTCTTTTATAAGGGGACGCTGCGCGCCGGTCAAAGTCTATCGGCGATGGGCAACATCGTCGTCCTCGGCGACGTGAATCCCGGCGCCGAACTTGTCGCGACGGGGGACATCATCGTCTGGGGTACGCTGCGCGGCGTGGCGCACGCCGGCGCGGAAGGCGACGAGGAGGCATGCGTCTTCGCGCTGCGGCTCGAACCGACGCAGCTGCGGATCTCGCGCCACGTCGCGGTTTCGCCAGATGAGCGCCGCCGCCGAAAGTCGGGACCCGAAGCGGCGCGCGTGCGCGCCGGGCGGATCGCGATCGACAAAGAGACCTGACCTTAGACGACAAGAGAGAGGAATCGTTCGGACTTGCCATCGAGAGTTTTCGTGATCACGTCCGGCAAAGGCGGCGTCGGGAAGACGACCACCACGGCCAACCTCGGCGGCGCCTTGGCGAAACTCGGCTACGAAGTGGTGCTGATCGATGCCGACATCGGTCTGCGCAACCTCGACCTCGTCCTCGGTCTCGAGAAGCGGATCGTGTACGACGTCGTCGACGTCGTCGAGGGACGCTGCGAGCCGCGCCAAGCGCTGATCAAGGACCGCCGCTTCGAGGGGCTGTTCTTATTGCCGGCGTCGCAGACAAAGGACAAGACGGCCGTCGACGAACAGCAGATGCAACATCTCTCGCAGCTGCTGGCCCGCGAGTTCGACGTCGTGCTGATCGACTGCCCCGCCGGCATCGAGCACGGTTTTCGCAACGCGATTGCCGGCGCGGAGGAGGCGGTGATCGTCACCACGCCGGAGGTCTCGGCGATCCGCGACGCGGATCGGATCCTCGGCATGCTGGGCGGCCGCCGCGCGCGCCTCATCGTCAACCGCGTCCGCCCGGAGATGGTGCGCACCGGCGACATGCTCAGCGTGCAAGACGTGGCGGAGATCCTCAACCGCGAGATCCTCGGCGTCGTGCCCGACGACGAAGAGATCATCGACACAACGAACCGGGGCGAACCGGTCGTGTTGGATTCCAGCAGGCGTCTCGCACGCATCTACACGGCGATCGCGCGCCGGCTGCTCGGCGACAACGTCGCACTCCCCAGCATCGAAGACGACGGCCTCCTGCGGCGTTTGCGCCGGCTGATGATCGGAACGTAAGGATGAAAGACATCGAGCAACTCAGATCAGCTGCGCCGCCCGAATCCGCTCGCGACACGGTCGCGGCCGCCTTCCGACAACCGAAAATCACGGGGCGCACGATCGTCGTCACCTCCGGAAAAGGCGGCGTGGGGAAGACGACCACCACCGCAAATCTGGGGACCGGCCTCGCGGATGCCGGCAAGAACGTCGTAGTGATCGACGCCGATGTCGGGCTGCGCAATCTCGACGTCGTGCTCGGCTTGGAGAACCGCGTGCGCAAGCACTTGCTCGACGTCATCGAGCAGCAGTGCTCGCTCGACGACGCGCTGGTGCGCGATCGCGTGCGCCGCACGCTCTATCTGCTGCCCGCCGCGCAGAACCGCGAAAAGGACGACGTGCCGCAGGCCGCTATGGCGGCGCTCGTCGCCGAGCTCGCGACGCGCTTCGAATTCGTGCTCATCGATTGTCCGGCGGGCATCGAGCAGGGCTTTCGCAACGCCGTCGCCGGCGCCCACGAAGCGATCATCGTCACGACGCCGGAGGTCTCGGCAGTGCGCGACGCGGACCGCATCACCGGCCTCTTGCCGCCCGAGGTCGAGCCGAAGCTCATCGTCAACCGCGTGCGGCCCAGCCTTGTCAAGAAAGGCACGATGATGAGCGTGGCCGACGTGAACGCGATCCTGCACCTGCCGCTGATCGGCGTCGTTCCGGACGAAAAGGAGATCATCATCGCGACCAACCGCGGCACCCCCGTCATCGACATACCCGGATCGGAGACCGGCGCGGCGTTCCGGCGCATCGTCTCTCGCCTCATCGGCGAGCACGTGCCGATCCCTGATTTCCAAGAGAAGACCGGCGCGTTCGCGCGCATGATCTCGTCGCTCGGTCTCGGGCGAAAGTAGCGGAGGGCGGATCGTCATGCTGGACTTCCTCACGAAATTCTTTCGGCGCGAAGAAGCGAGCAAGAACTTGGCCAAAGAACGCCTGCGCCTCGTGCTCATGTCGGACCGCGTGTCGCTCGCGCCGGCCACGTTCGATTCGATGAAGGGCGAGATGCTGTCGGTCGTACGTCGCTACCTCGACATCGACGAGCAAGCGATGGACATGCATTTCGAGAACGCCGAACGGCAGTTCATGTTGCTCGCCAACATCCCGGTGCTGAAGGTCAAGACGTTCGGCGAGATCGCCATCGCGCCGCCGACCAACGGCTCAAACGGCGACGCCGTCCTGCGCGACCATGCTGCCGACGAGATCCTGAAGCCGCGTCGTCGCCGCCGGCGCCGGCGCAGCGCGAAGAAAAAGCCGGATGGCTCCAACGGCGCGGCATCGGACGACGTGATCACGGACTTTTAGACCTCAAGGACCCGTAGGGGGCGAGCTTGCTCGACCCGGAATTCATGCTCGAACGCCCGTGGTATAAGAAACTCAACTATGCGCTGGTCATCGCGACGCTGGCGCTGTCGCTCTACGGCATCATCGTCATCAAGAGCGCCACACTCCACCTGCCGGGCGCGCAGAGCGACGTCAAGCATCAGATCGCATACTTGATCTTCGGCGCGGTCGCCATGATCGTGCTCACCTTCGTTGATTATCACCTCTGGCAGAAGCTGGCGTGGCCCCTGTACGCCGTGAATGTGGCTATGCTGGCGCTCGTAGCGCTCGTCGGGCACTCCGCCTTGGGCGCGCAGCGCTGGATCAGCGTCGGACCGATCGTCTTCCAGCCTTCCGAGCCGGCCAAGCTGCTGACGACGCTGTGCGTGGCGGCGATCCTCGCAAATCCAAAGCGCTCGTTCACGCGGCTGCGCGATCTCATCTTCCCGATCGCCGCCGTCGCGATCCCCGTGGCGCTCGTGATCAAGCAGCCCGATCTGGGCACCGCATTGGTGCTCGTCGTCATTTTTAGCGCAATGTTGTTCTTTGCGCTGCCGAACTTCGCGCATTTCCTCGCCTATGGCGCGGGCCTCGCGGCGGGTGCATTCGCGCTCACGTCTTCGCCGCTCCTGAAAGGCTATCAGCGGCAGCGGCTGTTGGCCTTCTTGAATCCCAAACACGATCCGCAAGGCGCCGGCTGGAGTCTCATCCAGGCGAAGATCGCGGTGGGCTCGGGCGAGCTCGCCGGCAAAGGCCTGTACCAGGGCACGCAGACGCAGCTCGGATTCGTGCCCACGCATGAGACCGATTTCATCTTCACCGTCGTCGGCGAAGAGCTGGGTTTTCTGGGCGCGCTCGCGTTGCTTGGTCTGTACGCGCTGGCGCTCGGCGCCGGAATGGCCGTGATCGTCACGGCGCGCGACAAGTTCGGACTTTTCGTCGCCGCCGGCATCGTGGCGATGCTCGCATTCCACATTTTAGTGAACGTGGGCATGACCATCGGCATCATGCCCATAACGGGAATCCCGTTGCCCTTTATCTCGTACGGCGGCTCGAGCTTGGTGACGTGCTTGATGGCGGTCGGCGTGATGCTGAACATCCATTTACAGCGCGACAAGCTGAGCTTCCTGACATCCTAGGCTCCGCCAGGGTGTCGCGGCGGCTTTGCCGAAGAAGCGAGAACCGGATAGCAGACCGGAGGTCCGTACCGCGAGCAAACGAAAAAGCAAAGTTTCAGTTTCGCACCTTTCGATCACAACGCGCCTCGCGCAGTACGCTCCCGTCCATCCGAGTGAAAAGCATCCCGTCGGGGAAACGACGCGTATTTTAGCATTGCGACATGCCGGGCCGAGACCCGAGCAACATCTCCCGTCCCAGTACGGGCTATTTCCATTTCCAGAAAAGGCAGACGTCTTTGAAAACCGAGATTCTCATTTCATGCGACGATTGGGAGAACCGCGTCGCCGTCCTCGAGGAGGGCGCCCTCGCTGAGATTTACTTCGAACGCGAAGAAAAAGTAATCGGCTCGATCTATAAGGGCCGCGTCGAAAACGTACTCCCCGGGATGGGGGCATGTTTTGTCAACATCGGTCTGGGCCGCAACGCGTTCCTCTACGTCGACGACATCATGCGCGATCCCATCAACATCGGCGAAACCGAGATCACCGACCGCCGCCGCGGCAACACGGTCAGCGACTTGCTCAGGGTCGGCGACGACGTGCTCGTGCAGGTGGTCAAAGAACCGCGCGGGCTGAAAGGCGCGCGCGTTTCCACCAACATCTCCCTGCCGGGCCGGTATCTCGTGCTCATGCCGACCGGACGTTACTCCGGCGTCTCGTCGCGCATCGAAGATCCAGACGAGCGCGCTCGCCTCAAGCAGGTCATGCGGCGCGTGCGGCCGGAGGGCATGGCCACCATCGTTCGGACGGCGGCGGCGAATGTCAGCGAGGCGGAATTGATCGCCGATCTCGGCGTTCAACTGCGCCTGTGGCACGGCATCCTCGAATCGTACAAGCGAGCCAGCGCGCCCGCGCTGCTGCATAAAGACCTCAATCTCGTGTTCAAGGCCGTCCGGGATTTCATGACAAGCGACGTCGAGCAAGTCGTCATCGACTCCAAGGAGCAATTCGACGAGATCCGCTCGACCATGTCGCTGCTCGGCCCGCAGTACTTGAGCCGGCTCAAGCTCTGGGAAGGGCCTGGCAATCTTTTCGCGGTGCGCCGCATCGACGACGAGCTCCAAAAGCTGCTGAAGCCGAAGATCATGCTGCCCTCGGGCGGCCATCTCGTCCTCGAATCGACCGAGGCGCTCACCGTCATCGACGTCAACACCGGCAAGTTCACCGGCGGGAGAAATCTCGAAGACACGCTGGTGCGCACGAACATCGAAGCGGCGGCCGAAATTGCGCGCCAGGTGCGCTTGCGCGACATCGGCGGCATCATCGTCGTCGACTTCATCGACATGGCGCATGCGCGCAACCGCCAGCAGGTGATCGACACGCTGACCGGCGCGCTGCGGCGCGATCGAACGCGCAGCACGATCCAGGTTTTCTCAAACCTCGGGCTGCTCGAGTTCACCCGCAAGCGCGTCGGAAAAGATCTCTCCGGCCAGCTGCGCTCCGACTGTCCGTACTGCGGCGGCCTCGGCGACGTGATGTCGAGCGAGACGATCGCGATCGGACTGCTGCGCCAGATCCGACAGCGCGGACTGGACGGCGGGCGCGGACGGAAATTCGACGTTGTCGCCGATCCTTCGGTGGCGACTCAGCTCATGGGTTGGTACAAAGACGAATTCGAGAAAGTCGCCAAGTCGTTCAGCCTCGAACTGCACCTGTTCGTGGAAGCCCACCGGCATCGCGAGAACATCACGTTCGAGTCGGCGAAGCGCCACCGGCATCCGCTGACGGCGGGCAAAGAAGTCGAAGCCGATCTGCTCAACGTGCGGGTGCCGGATCCGGCATCGGGTGTCGCCGTGGTGGAGGGCTGTCTGGTCGAAGTCAAGGACGGCGCCAACGGCACCGGTCAGACGGTGAAGCTGCGCATCCTCGAAGTGGGCCCGAACATGACGCGCGCGATGCTCGCCGAGCCGCTCGCGGCCGGAAAGCGGCGCCGCAGAGGGCGCGGCAGAGGCAAAGCGGAGGCGGAGGAGAGCACTGCGCCGGCGCCGCCGCCGGTGGAGCGGCCGGTTGCCCCCGTCGTCGCGTACAACGTCGAAGAAGACGTCGACGATCAATACGTCCGCCGCGCGCGTCCCATGGCGCCCGCCGTTCCGGCCCGCAATGCGCGCCGAGGTCGCAGCGATGGACGCGGTCCCGAGCGCGAGCGTTTCGGCCGCGGCCGGCCAGCGCGGCAGACGGATACGCCGCAACCGCTCGTGGTCGGCGGTGAAGGCGACATCGACTACGATGACGATGAGGATTCGGGCGTCGTCGCGCCGCAAAAATCCAAGGCCGTGCGCGAAGAAGCCGAATCGGCTCGCGACGTCGGCCGCCCTCGCCGTCGCCGGCGCGGACGCGGCCAAAAACCCGCGACCGAGGCCGCGGAAGCGGAGACCCAAAGCGACGAAGATGGCGAAAGAGAAGTCAGGCGGCCACCGCGCCCGCATCACATCATCGGTCCGATCCGACAGCTGTATGGGCCGCCGGTCTCGATAGAGCAGGACGAGCCGGAGCGCGAAGCCCGCCCCGCACGTCCGTCGCTGGGCAGGCCGGTTTCGGCCGGCCGCGGTCGTCAGACCCGACCTGAGCCCGACGCCGAGACCGACGACCTTGACGTCGTCGTCACGCCCACGAGACCTGCTTCCATGAAAGTCGAGCGTGTCTCGGTCGAAAAGGTGCAGCTGCGGCAGCCGCCGCGCCAAGTCGAACGGAAAGACGGTCGCGAACGCGAGCGGCCTGCGCAGCGCTTCGAACGACCCGAACGACCCGACCGACCTGAAGGCGAGCGCGACAAAGAGCGTACCGGCGGCCGAGATCGCGGTCGCGACCGTGGTCGGGGCCGGCCGGAACGCGCGCCGAAGCCGCCGCGCGTTGGCCCCGCCATCCGCGTTCTTTATGCGCCTCCCGCAGCCGACGAAACTGCAAACGATTCGCCGACCGACGAGCCGGTGAAGCCGCAAGCATCGCGCGGCCGCTTTCCGCGCGGACCGATGCTGCAAAAGGACCCGAACGCGCCGCCGCTGCCGAAGGGTAAGACCCGTCAGCTGTGGCCGCCGGCCGACGACGCAGCCGGCGACGAATTCGCGGAATCGCATCAGTCCACGGCGAGCGGCGCGTCATCGCTGTTCGTCAACAACGAACGCGAACTGGAGGAACGCCGGCGGCGCGCCCGGGAGCGCGCTGAAACGCGTCGGGAACCGGAGGGATTGACGGGTTGGGACCCGCCGTCTTCTCCTGCGGAGCCGACCGTGCCCGAGAGCCCGTTGGAATCGTCATCTTTTTGGGCACCCGTCGACGTCGATCCGGACGATGGAACTGAAGGATAGTCGTTTCGCGGCGTGCGTCTTGCCGTACCGCGGCAAGACGCCGAGGATCGGCGAAGGGGTCTTCATCGCGCCGACGGCGTCGATCGTCGGCGACGTCGAGATCGGAGACGGCGCGAGCATCTGGTTCGGCGCGGTGCTGCGCGGCGATGAAGCCGGCATCCGGATCGGCGCGCAGACGTCGGTCCAAGACAACGCCGTCATCCACGTCTACAAGGGCCACGACACGATCATCGAAGCTCGCGTGACGATCGGTCACGGCGCGATTCTCGAGGCGTGCGTCGTGCGCCGCGGCGCGCTCATCGGTATGAACGCCGTGGTGCTCAACCGGGCGATCGTGGGCGAAGGCGCCGTCATCGCCGCGGGATCGGTCGTGCTCGAAGATCAGGAGATTCCCGCGCACGCTCTTGCCGCCGGCTCGCCGGCGAAAGTCAAGAAGCAGTTGGAGGGCAGCGCGAAGACGTGGATCGACGTGTCGGCGGATGCATACGTGCGCTTGACGCGCGAATATTTGGAGCAGCGCCTCGAGCGATCCTGATCCCTATTTCAAATACGACGCCAACCAGTCCACCCAGCGGCGATCGATGTCGAAGTAGCGCACCGGATCCGCTGGCAAGTGCCCGTAGACCGGATACGCGACGAATCGCACCGGCACGTGCTCGTCGCGCAGCGCGTGGAAGAGCTCGTACGACTGCGTGGCCGGCACGCGCACGTCGAACGTGTCCGCCATGATCAGCGTCGGCGTCGTGATCTGCGCGGCGTAGGTCAGCGGCGATTGTTCGATGTATTCCTTGCGCCCCTCGGGGCTCCACGGCGTGGTTCCAAGCTGCAGCCGGTCGGCCGTCTGATCGTCTGCGGTAGTGTAATCCACGATCCAATCGTTGACGGCCGCGCCCGAAACCGCGGCCTTCCATATATGGTAGTGGCCGATGAGCCACGACGTCATGAAGCCCCCGTACGACCAACCCGAAACCGCAACGCGTTTCGGATCGACGGTGCCCATCGCTTCGAGGGCTCGCACTCCCGACATCACGTCGCGCCCCGGCCCGTCCCCCGCGTCGCGATAGATTGCGCGCTCGTACGCATTGCCGAGATTGTCGCTGCCTCGATAGTTCGGTCGGAAAACGATGAAGCCGCGTGCGGCGAGC
>Ga0207416_1000634_pt1 | contig 56495 bp, 49 predicted proteins | sample PaiPotPPM11metaG_FD_184107 | JGI IMG/M metagenome (GOLD analysis project Ga0207416, IMG submission 184107) | Iron sulfur acid spring bacterial and archeal communities from Banff, Canada, to study Microbial Dark Matter (Phase II) - Paint Pots PPM... ... | reverse complement strand
TACCCGGTTATCGACCGTGGTCGCGGTCAACGACTACGGCCAGATGTATGACTATGATCTGCACGACTACCAGGGCCGGGTGCGATACCAGATCGATTCAGATGATTTGGACAGCTACCTGGAGGCCGCCGACGCGCTCAACCGTACTCGGGTGCAAGTTGTCAACATTCAGCATGAGTACGGTTTGTTCGGAGGAGAATATGGCGACTACATTGTGCAGTTCGTGGAACGCCTCAAGAAGCCGGTGGTCCTGACGCTGCACACGGTGCTCCCTCGCCCGGAAGGTCGCTTTCGCGAGGTAACGCAGCGATTACTGGACCGGGTGGAGGCGGTGGTCGTGCTTGCCAATGCAGCCGTTCCCATGATTCTGGACAACTATGACCTGCCCCCGGAGCGGATCCATATGATCCCGCATGGGATACCGAACTTCACGCGCAAAGAAGCCATTCGGCGCCGCACCAAGAAGCTTCTTGGGTTCGAGGGCCGGCCGCTTTTGTCAACCTTTGGTCTGATCGGGCCCAGCAAGGCCATCGAGTACGTCATCCAGGCATTGCCCGCCATCGTGGAGCAGCATCCGACCGTGCTCTATCTCGTCATCGGCGAGACCCATCCGCATATCCGAAAACGAGAGGGCGAAACCTACCGGAATACGCTGATTCAGCTGGCGAGCGATCTGGGCGTACAACGGCATGTGCGCTTCAACAACCGTTTCCTCTCAAATTCCGAGCTGATCCGATACCTCGCCGCGACCGACGTGTACCTGATGGCCTATCTCAATAAGGACCAGATCGTCAGTGGCACGCTCGCCTATGCAGTGGGATGTGGCAAGGCCGTCATCGCGACACCCTTTGTCTATGCTGAGGAGCTGCTCGCCGACGGCCGTGGAATAATCGTGCCGTTCAAAGACAGTGAGGCAATCGCCGACGCGTCGAATGCACTGCTGGGAGATCGAAAGAAGCTGCTCCAGATGGAAGAAAGAGCGTACCGATACAGTCGTCCGATGACCTGGCCGAATGTGGCTCGCTCCTATCTCGAACTGTTCCGCTACATGTCGCTCTTTCGCACACCGGTTTACGCCGCCCGGTAATGCCATGGACGAACGCGAGCTGATCTACGACTGGAACGTTCAGGGAGACCGGCGGACGCCCGTTCGGCGCGACATCGAGCTGGACGACGAGACGCTGCGGGATGGCCTCCAGAGTCCCTCGGTTCGCTGTCCCTCCGTGGGAGACAAGATTCGCATGCTCCACTTCATGGATGAGCTGGGTATTCAAGCAGCCAACATCGGCCTGCCGGGCGCGGGAGCACAGGTCAAGCAGGATACAATCGAGCTCGCCCGGGAGATCCGCGAAGCCGGATTGCGCCTATCCCCCAATTGTGCGGCCCGAACGCTGCAAGTGGATATTGATCCGATCGTCGAGGCTTCCGAGGTCGCGGGGCTAGCCATTGAGGCGGCAGTCTTTATCGGCTCGAGCCCCATCCGCCAGTACGCCGAAGATTGGACCGTCGAGCGGATGCTTCAGCACAGCGTCGAGGCGGTACGCTACGCAGCGGGGCAGGGTCTTCCCGTCATGTATGTGACCGAAGACACAACTCGTGCCCGACCTGACACGCTGCGCCGGCTCTACACGGCCGCTATCGACGCGGGAGCGGGAAGAATATGCCTGGCCGATACCGTGGGACACGCGACTCCGGAGGGGGTATGGAATCTGCTTTCGTTTATCAAGTCTGTGGTAGAGGATACGGGCCAAGCCGTGAAGATCGATTGGCATGGCCACAATGACCGCGGCCTCGGCCTCATCAATTCGCTGACGGCAGCGTACGCGGGGGCAGACCGCATCCACGGCACGGCTATCGGCATTGGCGAGCGGGTAGGCAATACGGCGATCGACCAGCTTCTGGTGAACTTCCGGCTGCTGGGATGGATCGAGAATGACCTGCGGCGGCTTGAGGACTACTGCTCCTTTGTGTCCGAGGTGACCGGAGCTCCCGTACCGGCCAACTATCCGGTACTTGGGCGCGACGCCTTTCGCACCGCGACCGGCGTCCACGCCGCGGCGGTGATCAAGGCGATGCATAAGGGTGACAATTGGCTGGCCAACCGGGTGTACTCGGGTGTACCGGCAGAGTATTTCGGGCGCCGGCAATCGATCGAGATCGGACCGATGAGCGGTCAGTCGAACGTGGTGTTTTGGCTGGAAGAGCGCCGCATTGGAGCAGAGCCCGATCTCGTCGAGCTGATCTTTCAGGAATGCAAGCACTCGCAGTCGCTGTTGAGTGAAGACGATGTCCTTGCCATGGTACAGAGGTGGCAGGGACAGGAGGCGACCGTAGCTCGGGGCTCTGTCCCCGGCTCCTAATAAGGGGGAAAGTGTCGTGGGAATGACCATTTCAGAGAAGATCCTGGCGGCGCACGCCGGCAGGGAACGTGTCGAACCGGGCGAGATCGTCATGGTCCAGGTGGATGTCAATCTGGCGAACGAGCTCTCTGCGGCTCTGGCAATCGACGAATTCTTGAAAATAAAAGGGGCTGATCGGATTCTCAATCCCAGCAGTGCGGTATTTGTGCCGGACCACTTCACACCAAACAAGGACATTGCCACGGCCAAGCTCGTGCAGCGCGTGCGCCGGTTCGCGCTGGACCAGAATGCTCGCTGGTTCGAGGTAGGCCGCGCCGGGATCGAGCACTGTGTGCTGCCCCAACATGGGATCGTCGGACCAGGTCAGGTCATCATCGGCGGAGACTCGCACACGACCACCTATGGCGCACTCGGGGCCTTCTCCACCGGAGTGGGATCGACCGACGTGGCCGTGGCCTGGGCCATTGGGGAGACCTGGCTTCGTGTCCCACCCTCGGTGAAAGTCACCTATCATGGCAGACTCCGACCCTGGGTCACCGGGAAGGATCTCATCCTCTACACCATCGCCAAGATGACGGTGGACGGGGCTACGTACATGGCGATGGAGTTTCACGGCGAGGCGCTGCGAGGCCTGCCGATGGCAGGGCGCTTCACGATGGCGAACATGTCCATCGAGGCGGGCGCCAAGAACGGCATCTTTCATGTAGACGATGTGACCCGCGACTATCTCGCGTCGGTGGGTCATACCCGATACACCGAGTACACCAGCGATCCCGACGCTTGGTACGAGAAGGAAGTGGAAATCGACGCGGCTGCGGTCGAGCCTCAGGTCGCCTTTCCGTCGTTACCGGAGAACGCCCGGCCGGTTTCTCAGGCAGGCACGGTGGAGATCGATCAGGTGGTCATTGGGACCTGCACCAACGGCTGGATCGAGGACATGCGTGAGGCCGCTCATGTCTTCCGGGGACGCAAAGTTAGTCCACGAGTGCGCTGCATCATCGTTCCAGGTAGCCAGGAAGTCCAACGGCAGATGGTTCGTGAAGGGTTGATGGAAATATTCATGGATGCCGAGTGCATCGTATCGACCTCGACCTGCGGTCCTTGCATTGGCGGGCACATGGGCGTGCTCGGCGACTATGAGAAGTGCGTCTCGACCACCAACCGCAATTTCGTGGGCCGCATGGGTGCGCGCACCGCCGAGATCTATCTGGTAAATCCGGCCGTGGCCGCCGCTTCCGCCATCGCCGGCCGCATAGCCGGTCCGGATGAGGTGCTGAGCGCATCCGCCGTGGCATGACGCCAGATACAGAGAGGCAATGGACAAACTGCGTGCTACCCAACGGCTTATCGTAGGGGCGGACGTCCTCGTCCGCCCGCCACGCGAAAGGACGAAGTGAAAGAGAGGCAATGGACACGCTGCACGGACGGGTCTGGAAGTATGGACCCAACATCAACACGGACGTAATTATTCCGGGGCGATACTGTCACATCACCGATCCACAGGAGCTGGCCAAGCACTGCATGGCCGACCTGGACTCCGACTTCGTCGAAAAGATTTCGCCAGGCGACATCGTGGTTGCGGGTGGCAACTTCGGATGTGGCTCATCACGCGAGGTCGCGCCGCTGTCCATCAAAGCGTCGGGCATCTCGGCCGTGGTCGCTCCAAGCTTCGCACGTATCTTCTACCGAAACGCCATCAACATTGGCTTCCCGATCTTCGAGTCCGCCGAGGCCTACGAAGGTATCGAGGAGGGTGATGAAGTGGAGATCGATCCATCGACCGGAGTCATCCGCGATTTGACCAAGAATACGGAGTTCCAGGCGGCTGCCTTCCCCGAGTTTCTGCAGGCCATCATGAACCGGGGAGGCCTTCGCGGTTATGCCGAAGAGGTGCTGGCCCAGCAGTCGGACGCAGCCAGGACCTCGTGAGTCGAACCTACCGAATTGGCGTTATCGCGGGCGACGGTGTTGGCCCCGAGGTCGTGCGTGAGGGTCTGAAGGTTCTCCGGGCGACGTCGCGAGCATTCGGTTTCCGGTGCGAGCTGGTCGAATATCCCTGGAGTAGTCAGCACTATCTCGACACTGGTGAGCTCATGCCGGAGACGGCGATAGAGGAGTATCGATCGCTCGATGCCCTGTATCTGGGGGCGCTGGGCGATCCGCGTGTAGAACGCGGTCTGATCGAGCGCTCGGTGCTGTTGAACATTCGGCTTACGCTCGATCTCTACATCAACTTGCGCCCCATCGTGCTCTATGGCGAGCACCTCACGCCGCTCAAAGCGGTGAGCCCTTCCGACGTGGACATGATCGTCGTGCGCGAGAACACGGAGGATGCGTACGCGGGAGTGGGAGGAATCCTCAAGTCCGGTACGCCGCATGAGGTGGCGATCGCAGAGATGGTGTACACGCGCCACGGCGTCGAACGGACGGTGCGCTACGCGTTCGAGCTGGCCCGGAGTCGAGCCAAGCAGCGCAAAGTCACGCTGGTCGACAAATCTAACGCGATTAAGGCTCAGGAGATCTGGCGGCGCACCTTCTCAGAGGTGGCGGCAGAATATCCCGAGATTCAAACGGATGCGATCTACGTCGACGCCGCTGCGATGTACTTGGTCTCAGACCCGGGTCGATTTGACGTGGTGGTCACGACCAATCTGTTCGGAGATATTCTCACCGACCTCGGGGCTGTAATCCAGGGAGGTGTGGGCAGCGCAGCCTCAGGCAACATTCGTCCCGGCGCCGTCTCGATGTTTGAGCCGATCCACGGCTCCGCGCCGGACATTGCCGGGCAGAACATCGCCAGTCCGGTGGGCGCCATAGCAGCGATCGCCATGATGCTCGACCACCTCGGCGAGGACGAGGCGGCTCACCTGATCGAAGCAACGATTCGGGAGCTGGTATCAAGCCGCCGGCTGCCAAGTCTGGACGCTCGAAGCGGCCTCTCGACCAAGCAGGTCGGGGACCTGGTGGCCAATGAAGTCGGCAACGCGGCCATGAAGTCGGCCGATGCACCGGGAGTATCATACCAGGACGGACTATAAAGGACAGATGCATGGACACGAGCATATTTGTGGTTGAGGGTGCGCGCACCGCTTTTGGAGCGTTCGGCGGAGCACTCAAAGACACATCGGCAATCGAGCTGGGGACGGCCGCGGCCAGAGGAGCGCTGGATCGATCTGGAATCGGGCCCGACAGGGTCGACCAGGTCATTTTCGGTAACGTCATTCAAACGAGCCCAGACGCTATCTACATGGCGAGGCATGTTGGTCTCAAGGCCGGAATTCCGCAAGAAGTCCCGGCGTTGACGGTGAACCGCCTTTGCGGCTCCGGGCTGCAGGCCATGGTGAGCGGAGCTCAGGCCATGCTGCTGGGCGAAGCCACTACCGTCCTGGCCGGCGGCGCGGAGAACATGAGCCAGGCGCCGTATATGGTGCGCGGAGCGCGCTGGGGATTGCGGATGGGAAGCACGGAATTTCAGGACTATCTGTGGGAAGCGCTGACGGATCCGTACTGTGGCTGCGACATGGCTAACACCGCCGAGAACCTGGCCGAGCAGTACGGCATCTCACGTCAAGACGCAGACGAGTACGCGCTTCGCAGCCAACAGGCCACGCGAGCCGCGCACGACAGCTGCTATTTCTCGGCCGAGATCGTCCCGGTGGAGGTGAAGACCAAGAAGGGAATGGTTGAGGTGACGCGCGACGAACATATGCGTCCGGACACGACGCTGGAGGGGCTGGCCAAGCTGCCGTCCGTATTCCGGGAGAACGGCGTCGTCACGGCGGGAAACGCCAGTGGAATCGTGGACGGTGCAGCCGCGGTGGTGCTGGCCACCTCGGATGCGGTGGGAGAGCAGCAACCGATCGGGCGCATCGTGTCGTGGGGCATCGTCGGTGTCGATCCTCGCGTCATGGGAATCGGACCGGCGCGGGCAATTCCGGCTGCGCTGAAGAAGGCGGGACTGTCGCTCGCGGACCTGGACGTGATCGAGATCAACGAGGCGTTTGCAGCACAATACCTGGCGGTTGAGCGAGAGCTAGGACTGAATCGGGACAAGGTCAATGTCAACGGCGGTGCCATCGCCATCGGTCATCCGCTTGGCGCCTCCGGCGCGCGACTGGGCTTGACCCTTCTCTACGAGCTGCGGCGGCGTGGAGGGCGATATGGCGTCGCCTCCGCCTGTATCGGGGGTGGCCAGGGGATCGCCGTCGTCTTCGAGGCTTTAAACGGGAAGGCGTGAACAACGAATCTGTGCTGATACCCTATAAATCAAGCAGGGCGCGATAGTCTTCTGGGGTGTCGACATCTGCTGCCATTCGAGCATCTGACACGTCGAGCCAGACGATATCTTGCCGGTGCGCCTCGAGCACCGGTCTGCCGCCCCGGTCGCCGGTCACCTGCAGCAGCTCAGGAAAGAGACGACGATCAAACAGCACGGGATTGCCGCGCCGGCCTGCAAACCTCGGAACCACCAGCGGCGCGCGTGTGGTGCGGTACGTCGTTACGAGCTCTCGAATGACGTCACCGGCCAACAGGGGCTGATCGGCCACGCCGATGATGGCCGCGGCGGTATGCCGCGGCAATGAATTGACGCCGCGCACGAGCGCGCGGCTCTGGCCCTGCTCGAACTCGGGGTTACACACCGCGGTAACGGTGAGCCCTGCCAGCGCCGACCGTACCCGGTCTGCCTGGTGACCCATCACCACCAAGACCGGCTGCAGATTCCCGTCCAGATATGCCTGCACCGTTCGGCGCACTACAGTGGCTTGACCAAACGGGGCGAGCAGCTTGTTTTCCTCACCGAAGCGAAGAGACAGACCGGATGCGAGGACTACACCGGCGACAGGGAGTTCACTGTCCTGAAGGGATGCACTCATTGAATAAGCCGGTCAATCGCGCCTACCACGGGCCAGAGTACTAGGCACGTGACGGACAAGTCGCGACCGTAGCGTAGCATAGAGAAATCACCCACCAAATACGGCATTTGACCTTGACAATTGGAAATATTAAGGTATGTTATAGCCAACGCATGTTCCTTCAGATCGCATGCGAGAGAGGTAACCATGGCATTGACGGAAGAGGAGCGGAAAGCAAAGCAACGTGAGTATAATCGCCAGTACTATCTGGCGCACCGCGAACGAAAGCTCGAACAAAATGCGAGATCGGCCCGCCGGTGGCGGGAACGATACCCTGAGCGCTACAAAGCGTCGCAGGAACGCTGCCGGGCCAGGATTCGGGCGCTGCGCGCGCAAAATCCGCGCAAGCCACGCATGAGACAGTGTATCTCGTGTGGAGAGATCAAGCTCCACAAGGCGCGTGAAATGTGCATCGTGTGCTACGGCCGCTGGCGGTGGCAGACGAGAAAAGCCGCTCAACAGCAACAGGCAGTGTAAGCGCGCTAGTCCGGCTTGATCGCTACAGCACAGGAAGCCGCGCCCGCCGAGGCGGGATCGCGGCTTCCTCTTCTGTATCTTCGACGGCAATGATCTTGGGCAAGTTCGCCATGGTGTCGTCGAGACCGTCCAATCCGTACCCGGCGACAAAGACATTCGGCACCGTAAAGCCCAGATAGTCGATGTGCACGTCGAACTCTCTCCGGGCAGGTTTATCAAGCAGCGCCGCTACTCGAAGGACTCCGGCATGCTTGAGCTCGAGGTATCGAAGGATCCATTCCATGGTGAAGCCCGTGTCGACGATATCGTCGACGACCAGCACCGGCTTGCCGCGGACGTCGGTCATGATATCACTGACGAGACTGACCACACCGGTGGACTGCGTGCCGCTGTAGGTCGTGACACGGACGTAATCGAGGCGTACCGGCATGCGCAGGCGCTTTGCCAGATCCACACCAAAGAAACAGCCGCCGCGAAGAATAATCACCATAAAGAGCAGATCGACTTCAGAGAAGTCGGCGTTGATTTCCTCGGCGAGCTCGGCAACCCGCGCCTGCACCTGGTCTGTTGAGATCAGATCTTTCATGACGATCCTCCTCAGATCCACCCTAGTTCCATCGTAATGCAGTTGCTACCATGGGGTAGAGGGGACTCAGAGCGGAGGACATGAAACACTGCCGACGATGCAATTGCGGCGAACTCGAGGTCGTTCGCGAGACGGTCACGCGGCGCGGTCGGCATCAGTATGCCATGTGTTGGTACCGCTGTCCCGACTGCCACGAGGTGAGCCTCTCCTATCGTCCGCTTCATGCGTTTGTCGAAGAGCCCAGCTCGGTCCCCGCTCGTTCCGAGCTCTCGCCGCCCGAAGGTGATCCGGTGCTTTCGCACTGATGGATTGCCGATTGCTGTTGTGCCGGTTCATGGTTGTCGATTCCTGACAAAGTACGCGTCCCGTGGAGGGTGCGACCTTCATCGCGCCTCGAGACAGTGAGGCCGTCTACGGACCTCACGCCTGCTTACTGCAAAGGAGGAGTTGATCATGTACGCACGCCTGGCCCTGTCGGTGCTCTTAGGCCTCGCTTTCGCGGTTCCCCGTATCGTCCACGCCCAGAACGCGGATCCGACCTTCAGTCACATTTACATCATCATGGAAGAGAACACGAATTACGAGGACATCATCGGCAACCCCGACGCTCCGTACATCAATCAGCTCGCACAGCAGTACAGTTTTGCAGCGAACTACTATGGAGTGACGCATCCCAGCGAGCCAAACTACGTGGCGGCCACCGCGGGGGATTTCTTCGGCCTGCACGCCGATGATCAATCCAAGCGATTCGACGCGCAGAACATTGTTGACCAGCTCGAGTCAAAGGGGTTGACCTGGGCGACCTACCAGCAGGGACTTCCGGCCCCCGGCTCAACTGTCAACCAAGCGCCGTCGACCGGGTCCGGACTCTACGTGAGAAAGCATGACCCCTTCATGCTGTACAACGACGTGCTGAACAGTCCGACGCGGCTCCAGAATGTCAAGCCGATCGAATCACTGGCCACAGATCTGAACTCGGGGAGCGCCCCAAACTATGCATTCATCGCTCCGGATCAATGCCATGACATGCACGGGGTGTCGTCGTCCAGCGCCACCAGTTATGGGATGCCCTGGTGCGCCTATCCGCCGAACTTTGTCCTCAATCATCCGCTAATTCAGGCGGGCGACGCCTACGCGAAACAGCTCGTGACCACCATCACGTCTTCCAAGGGCTGGACGGCCGACTCGGTCATCGTGCTTACCTGGGACGAGAACGAATCGAGCGGGCTCAGCTCGCCCAATCGCGGCTATTCCTCGTCGACCGGCTGCTGCGCCGGCCCGCCGGGAGACGGCGGAGGCCGTGTGCCGGCGATCATCATCACCAACACTCCGATGCACACGGTGTCGCTCCGACCCTACAACCACTACTCGCTGCTGCGAACCGTCGAAGACAACTGGGGGCTCGGCTGCCTGCTGAACACCTGCGACCCGGCCGTCCATGCGATGACCGACCTGATCCCGCCGAGTGGTCAATCGATTCCACTTGCCTTCACTCAGGGATTTGCCGTCACCTTCACCAGCAGCATCGCAGGCCAGGGTCTGATCTTCTTCGGCCCCTCCTGCAGTGCCCTGGTGGAAGTCGGCACCAATGATCTGGGAGCCGGGACTACCACCCACACCGTGCTCGTGACCGGCAATGATTTGCCAGGCACGGTCGGCGACATCGGTCTCACTCCAGGCACGACCTACTACTACGAGGCCGTAACCGCCACGAAGTCGGGGCAGCTGGTGGACAACAATGGGGGTAACTGCTACGCGGTGACTATTTCCAAGCCATAGTCGCGTCCACCGTCAGCGGGTGCGATTTGAGTCAGCCTCGGGCAGGGGATTTGGCCTGGCACCTCCAGGGAGCGGCTATCCTGCGGCGTGCACTGCAAACCTCGCCAGCTGCCAACAATCGAGGAAAGCGCGTTTGAAGTACAAGGCGTAGGGGTGTAACTCCCCTCTCACCCGTCCTCCGGATCATGGCTGCCATCAACCGCACGTGAGTCTGCGATTTATATTCATCGCGACGAACTGGAGGTTGATGCTCGTAAAAAAGGCGTGCCAGTTTCGGGGGGCCAAGAATTCCATACGACCTCCGCCGGCATCCCACACCGGCACAACCGCACCGGCCAATCCTGCCTCTCTTGCACATGCCTGCAGAGCAGCGGTTATCTCACGCTGGTCTGCCGCTGATCGTAGTCCAAATGGTTGATCCAGAGAGACAATAACCAAATCGACACCCTGTTCACGGATATGAGCCACATCGTAAATCGGCATCAGGATACTCCCTCAAACGCTGCCAGGGTCGTCTCACTTCTCAATACACAACAGTTGGCGTGACTTGCAACGTGCGGGCAGCATCATCTCATTGCACCAGCTTGGCCAGCACGCCATCTCGGCCAAATGAAAATAATCGCCAGGAGCGTCTCCACCTTGCCTCGGTCGGGAGATCAGCGCGGTAGGAAGCAATAGCCACCTGTGCTAAGGTGTGCCTGCGCAAACTAGGACGAGGAATGAGCAGGAGCTACGTGATCTTGCCTACGGAACCCGCGAGGTCATGAAGGTAGTCACCCAGCGAATCGCAGATTACGACACAGTGGACGAATTCCACGCCTGGGTTGGCGACGAGCGGGGTAAAACGCCGTTCTTTCGGCCAGAGCCGCTGTAGCAGCTTATTTGACAAATACGGTCAACGTGAGTACGCTATCGCCTTATGCCAAGAGGCGAATGGAGAATACACAGCGGGGTCACCGCAAGAGCGGGTTGCTGCTGCGGTCAAGCTGCTCGAGCAGGCGATTGATTCGATTCTCATCTACGAGAGCTTTGTTGCGTGTCTTCAGACCCTCAGCCACTTCCACAACTATTCATGTGGCAACGTCGCCTTTATATGGAATGCCCTCCGCCGGCTGCTACGTGCTCAAGGCTCAGTAGAGGGGTGGTGGTTGGACCATCCCGTTTACCGCAGGAGGGTAGGACGTGGGGACCCGGATCACGTGTATCTTGGCTGCATTAGAGAGGAACCGTCTTGGTTGCCTGGCCCGCCATTGGCTCAGGTCCGTTCGCTAGCGTGAGAGTGGCTCTTCCGCGCTTTCGATATCTCCGGCGACATGTCAGCGAATGAGGCGGTCCGAGAGGCTCTGTTTCCTGGATTTTGCCTCTTGCATTTCTGCGAGGCGCACCGTATGATGGCGTCAGTGGGAGAAAGTGGGAGAAAGTGGGGACGAATGAAGGATATCTCCCTCGCAACTTCAGCATTCTGGCCGATCGCGGGTAGCTGTGGGAGCTAGTGGAAAAGGGCAGCAGATGTTTCTGGGTCAATATGAGCGCAGTCTGGACGAGAAGAGCCGAGTGCCGATCCCGCCTGAGCTGCGCGCCGGTCTCGGAAGCGGCGCTGTACTGACTCGTAGCTTCGACAATTGCCTGTGCATCTATCCAGCTGCCCGGTGGGAGGCGCTGGCGCGAGCCGTGGATGACCTTCCGCAAGTTCGCCGCGAGGTACGCCTTCTTGCCCGATCTCTCTTCGGCGGTGCCGTGCCATGCGAATTCGACCGTCAGGGGCGGATAATCATACCCGCCTTCCTGCGCGAGCATGCCGGCCTGTGCGGCGACGTGATCATCGTCGGCGTCTTCAGCCGCGTCGAGATCTGGAGCAAGGAAGCCTGGACCGGCGAGCGTCAGAAGATTGAAAGCGAGGGTTCGCAGCTGGCGGAGGTTCTCTCGACCTCGCGGGCGTGACATCCGGCTTCGACCACACTCCCGTTCTTCTCCCTGAAACTCTAGATGCGCTTCAGCCCGGCCCTGGCGGCCGATACGTCGACGCCACGCTGGGAGGAGGCGGACACGCGGAGAAGATACTGGAATTGTCAAGTCCCGATGGCGCACTGCTCGGTATCGACGCCGATCCTGTGGCGGTCACTGCGGCGCGGCGCAGGCTGGCGCATTATGGCGAACGCGTCACCGTGGTAGAGTCCTATTTCGATGCGCTGGAAGAGCTGGTCCGCGGAGCCGAGTTTGGTCCGGTGGACGGCATCCTGTTCGATCTGGGGGTGAGCTCGCCACAGCTGGATTCAGCCGAGCGCGGCTTCAGCTTCCAGTATGATGCGCCCCTCGACATGCGCCTCGGGCCCGGGGCCGAACACACGGCTGCGGAGCTGGTGAACTCGCTGCCACCGTCCGCGCTGGAGCGAATCTTCCGAGAGTACGGTGAAGAGCGGTACGCCAGACGCGTGGCGCAACGAATCGTGCACGAACGGGCGCGAGCGCCACTGCGGACCACGGCCGAGCTGGCGGACCTTGTGACGCGCGCCAAACCGCGTTCGCGCCAGGAGCGCATCCATCCGGCCACGCGTGTGTTTCAGGCATTGAGGATCGCGGTCAATCAAGAGCTCGAGCGCCTGGAACGTGCTCTGCCCCAGGCGCTCGATGTGCTTCGTGACGGCGGGCGTCTCGTCGTGATCAGCTTTCACTCCCTCGAAGACCGCATTGTGAAGCAATTCATGCGGAAGGAAGCCAGAGGATGCGTCTGCCCGCCGGACATTCCCGCATGCATCTGCGGGCGTGATCCATCGCTCCGCATCTTTACGCCCAGGCCTATCCGCGCTACCGACGCCGAGGTAGCGCGAAATCCACGCGCGCGTAGCGCCAGGCTACGCGCCGCTCAAAAGCTCTCGGTTGACGATCGCTCACATACCACGCGAGGGGGGAAAGCATGATCGGAGAACGGTTAGCCGCTGGTGGGAATCGGGTATCGGCACGAGCGGGCACTTTGCGAACCAGAAGGAAGCCGGCGATTGACCGGAAGGGGAGCGTAGCTCCGGTTGTAGCGCTCCGGGAACGACTGGCCGATGATCTGCAACACTCCGTGCTCATGCAGCTGATGCTCGCCATGTCCTTTGTGGCTCTGGCAGGTATGCTGTACCTGGCGCAGGCCAGTCAGGCGTCCGTTTTGCAGTTCAACATTCAAGATCTGCAAAATACCCGGACGCAGCTCTCCGCGCAGAATGCCGGCCTCGAAGCAACCGCTACCTCATTGAACTCGGTCACGCGCGTCAATACCCTTGCGCTCGGACAATATCAAATGACTGAGCCGGACTTTTCCCACGCCATCTGGATCAACGTGTCGGCACCCACGGTCGTGCTTCTCCGGCCCGCATATACGAGTGTAGTGTCCGCTCAGAGGCAGTCGCGGCCGGCCGCCTGGATGGTGCGATTCCTGAGTGTCGTAAAGAATTCGCTCTGATGCTTGGCTCGCGTGTTTCCGGTCGAAGTGCCGGCGGAGACAGCATCTCACGTGGGACGAGGAGAAAACCTCGCTCTGTAGCGCAGCCGCGGCTCCGTCCGGTGCAAAACCCGCAGGACCTCCCTCGGCGTGTGCACGACACCCGCAAATCGGTTCCGAGCACACTGTTGGCCGGAGGCCGCCGACCGCTCCTGCTTCTTACCGTGATGGTGGTGTGCGCGGGAACGCTCATGGCACGGCTCGCCTTCTGGAGCGTGATGGAGCATGGGCGGCTGGCGGCCGCCGCCGCGCAGCACGCCGGTCTCGAGGTGGAAGCTCCCATGCGTGGACTGATATACAACGCCCAGGGCGATCCGCTTGCGATGGATGTGACCCTGAACCTGGTCTATGCCGTGCCCCAAAAGATTAAAGATCCGGTCCGGACGGCTGCCCTGATCGCTCCCATACTTGGCCGGCCAAAGAATACCGTGGAGTATCTGCTGACACGCGACTCCAGTTATGTCCAGCTTGCCCCACGTGTTTCGCGGGCGGTAAGCGGCAAACTGCGTGGTCTCGCCCTTCCCGGAATCTTCCTCTATCCCGTGATTCAGCGTGTGTACCCGGAAGGATCGGTCGCCTCGCAGGTGCTCGGCTTCGCCACCACGGATAACAAGGGCTTCGACGGACTTGAAGGAAATTACGATCAGCTCTTGTCCGGGAAGGCCGGGTTGCGCAGCGTCGTCAAAGACACCGCCGGCGCCGACATTCACCTGAGCTCGGCACCTGCCTCGCCCGCGCACAATGGTGGAGATCTGCACTTGTCGCTCGACAGGATCGTGCAGCAGTTCGCAGAAGGCGAGATTCGGAAGGCGGTGAAAGACCAGAATGCGGACGGGGGAACGGCCATCGTGATGGATCCCCGCAGCGGCTACATTCTCGGCATGGCGAGTACGCCGTCCTTCGATCCCAACCATTATTGGAACGCGCAGAACTCGGTCAACTACCTCGATCCGGCAGCGACCTGGATCTACGAACCCGGATCCACCTACAAGATCATCACGATGGCAGCCGGGCTGGACACGCACGTGATTACGCCTCAGAGCGCGTTCGACGACACCGGCCAATTTGTGGTCGGCGACCGCACGCTCCACAACTGGAACATGAGTGGATTTGGGTGGGAGACCATGACCCAGGTGCTTCAGCACTCTGCGAACGTCGGCGCAGCGTGGGTGGCGCAGCATCTCGGGCAGGGTCTGTTCTACAAGTACGTGCAGCGATTTGGCTTCGGACGCCCAACGGGGATCGACCTTCAAGGTGAGGAAGCGGGCATCCTGCCGCTGCCAGGCGACAAGAATTGGACCATCGTCAGTCTCTACACCGATTCCTACGGACAGGGGCTGGCCGTCACACCGATCCAGATGATTCAGGCCGTCGGAGCCGTGGCCAATGGCGGCGTTCTGATGAAGCCCCAGATCGTGAAGCGGATTGTCTACGATGGCCGCATCATCGATCATCAGCCGGTCTCAGAGGGGCGCATCATCTCGGCCCAAACCGCCCACACCTTGACCAATATGCTGGTGCAATCCGCGGTAGGAGGTGAGGCAGCCGCCGGTCTGGTCAAGGGCTATGACATCGCGGCAAAGACCGGCACGTCAAATATCGCCGGTCCCAACGGACAGTACATTCAGGGAACAACGATCGCGAGTATCGTGGGATACGCGCCGGCCTACCATCCACGGTTCGCGGTTCTGGTCATCGTAAGGCACCCGAGACACACGCCTTGGGGCTCGATGGCGGCGGCGCCGGTGCTCCACAATCTCTTTCAGGACCTGTTCATGTACTACCACATTCCCCCATCACCGCATGCCCTCAACCGATGATGGATGCGGCCACGGTCCTTGCTGCGACAAACGCGCGCGTGCTTCGCGTGGCCGGTGACGGGCAGCTCAGCCCTGGCTCCTTGTCACCGGCTGACTTGCTGAGCGTGGTGGCGGAAGTGTGCATTGACTCGAGATCGGTCACTCGCGGCTCCTTGTTCATCGCGCTGCGCGGTGAGCAGGTCGACGGACACGATTACGTGGGTGATGCGCTGCGAGCCGGTGCGCTCGGCTGCATCGTCTCGCGCGTCCCGGATGCTTCCCTTGCTACCGACGCCGAGCACCCGTCACAGCCAAACGTTCGGCCTCCGCGCCAATTCCTGTTTGTGGTCGCGGACCCGCTTCTCGCCTTGCAGGCGTTAGCACGCTATTGGCGGCGCTGCCACGCGCCTGAGGTCATCGGCGTAACGGGGAGCATCGGAAAGACGACTTCCAAGGAGATCGTCGCTGCCGTCCTGGCGTGCAAGTGGCCGGTCCTCAAGAGCGAAGCTAACTTCAACACCGAAATCGGCCTTCCGCTTACTCTGCTGCGGCTTGCCCCAGAGCATCATGCCGCGGTCCTCGAGATGGGGATGTACGGCCCGGGCGACATAGCGCTCCTGGCGCAAACCGCCGAGCCACGCATTGGAGTGGTCACGAACGTAGCGCCGATCCATCTAGCACGAATGCAAACGCTGGAGCGCATTGCGCGAGCCAAGAGCGAGCTGGTGGCGGCGCTTCCGCCCACGGGCCTCGCCGTCCTCAACGGCGACGATCCATGGACGCGCGCCATGGCCGAGACGAGCGGCGTCGCTCCAGGTCTCCTTATCGGTACAGCCGGTGACTGCCACTACCGCGCGAGCGAGGTGACTGCTCAGGGATTGGACAGTCTCGCCTTGACGATCGAAGCGGAGGGCCGGAGGGTACGACTGCGCACCCGGGTACCGGGCACCCACACAGTTCACGCCTTTCTCAGCGCAGTGGCCATCGGTCGTGCCATGGGAATGAGCTGGGAAGAAGTTCAGGAGGCAGTTGAGCAGGTGCGCCTGGAAACACGCCAGCGTGTCCTTCGTGGCCCGGAACGCACGCTCATCATCGACGACAGCTACAATGCTGCTCCGCTCTCGATGAATGCAGCGCTGGAGCTACTCAGGGTTGCGCCGGGGACGAAGATCGCCGTCCTTGGAGACATGCTCGAGCTTGGACAGCAGGAGGAGGTCGCGCACCGTCAGGTCGGCGAGCGCGCCGCCGAAGTCGCAGACTGGCTCATCGTGCGGGGGCAACGCAGCAGCTGGATCGCCGAGGGCGCAACCAAGCGCGGATTCCCGTCGAATCGAATTGTGCGGGTGACTAGCAATGCCGATGCAGTCGAGGCCGTCCGCTCCATCGCACGTCCTGCCGCACGTCCGGGTGCGCCGACCGGGGCCCGTACAATGACGGGTGCGAGAGCCAGATCCGCCGAGCCGGAACCCGACGTCGAGTGGTCCGTTCTGGTCAAGGGATCACGCGGTATGAGGATGGAGGAAGTTGTGCAAGGTCTGCGAGGTGACACGTGATTGCTTTGGTGCTGGAGGTCAACAAGCTCAAAGGGGCTACAAGTTTTACGATCCCCATTGCCAAGGTTGTGCTGCCGGCCATGGTGTTTGGCGTGGCGAGCTTCACCATCTCGATGTTTGCAGCCCCATACGTTATTCAATGGCTACGGCGCATGAAGACCGGCACAATGGTTCGGCGCGAGGGACCACCCACTCATCAGATCAAGGTAGGCACTCCACTTATGGGGGGGGTGCTCTTTAGTGGCGTCACGTCGGTGCTCACCATCACCTTCCATCTCATCCGGTTCAAGCATTACTCGCAGCTTCTGACGGTAGGCGCGCTGGTCAGTTGTAGCGCACTCGGTATGGTCGACGACTTTCTGACCACCATTCGGGTGGGCAGCGCGGGCCTGCGCGCGCGGTTCAAGCTGGCGTGGACCGTGGTGATCGCCGTCATTATCGTCTCGATTCTTCACATTCCCCGCCTGCTAGCGCAGCCCAACTACGTCTGGGTGCCGTCGGTGGGGCGGGTTGACTTCGGCGCTGCCTACTGGCCACTCGCCATTTTGGCGATCGTGGCGACCGCTCATGCCGTGAACCTCACCGACGGTCTCGATGGACTTGCCGCCGGCACGGGAGCCATCGCCTTCGGGAGCTTCGGCGTCATCGCTCTCCTCACTCCGGGCTACGTCTTCACCGGACAGTTCTGTTTCACGATGGTCGGCGCCTTGCTGGCCTTTCTGTGGTTCAACATCTACCCCGCTCGGGTCTTCATGGGTGACACGGGTTCGCTGGCCCTGGGGGCCTGCCTGGCGACCGTAGCGCTCATGCTCAATCAGCTTCTGATCCTGCCGGTGGTTGGATTCGTCTTTGTTATCGCCGTCGTTTCGGTCATGGTGCAGGTGAGCTATTTCAAGCTCACCGGAGGGCGCAGGCTTCTTCGGATGAGTCCCTTGCACCATCATCTCGAGCTCATTGGGTGGCACGAAAACCAGATCACTCAGCGATTTTGGATCGTCAGCATGCTGGCAGGAGTGGCCGGTCTGGCGCTCGCCTTCAGCTAGGAGCTTATGGATACCCACGGCAAGAATGTTTTGATTCTCGGGCTCGCTCGCGAGGGGGCCTCACTGGCGTGCTATCTCGCGCGCCAGGGTGCACGCGTCACAGTGACGGACTCGGCTCCGCACGAGCGGCTGCGGGATCGCGTCCGCGGCCTGAGCGGCATGGGCATCCGGTTCTTTCTGGGCGGCCATCACCCCGAGCTCCTCGAGAATACCGAGCTCTTCTTCGTCAGCCCGGGCGTGTCGGAACAGAATCCGGTCTGTCAAGCCGCCCGCGAGGCCGGCTTGACGATCAACAGTATGACCACGCTCTTCTTTGAGCTCTGTCCGGGGCGCATCGTCGGGATCACCGGCAGCAGCGGCAAAACGACGACGACCGGACTCATCGCTCACATTCTTGGTCAGGCCGGCGTCGACACCGTAGTCGGAGGCAATATCGGGGACCCTATGCTCGATCTCCTGCCTCGCATTGCACCGAGTACCACCGTCGTCCTCGAGCTGAGTAGCTTCCAGCTCAGCATCCTTCAACGGAGCCCCCACCTCGCGGTAGTGACGAATATCACGCCCAATCATCTCGACCGGCATGGCGACATGGCGCACTACGTCGCAGCCAAGCAGCAAATCGTGCAACACCAGAGCCCTGGAGACTTCACCGTTTTGAATGCCAACGATAGAGAGGTCCGCGGATTCGCCGAGGTGACGTCTGCCGAGATCCGCTGGTTCGGCTATGATCTTGGAGCGATGCGGGGCGCGACTGTGCTCCGCGGGCGGCTCGGTATTCAGGCAGTGCGGTTTTCTCCGGTCATGGCCGTGTCGGATATCCCCCTGTTGGGACGCCACAATGTGGAGAACGTCCTGGCTGCGCTCGCCGCAGTGGATGTGTTGGGTGTTCCCGGCGCGCGCATCGCAGCGGCCGTGCAAACCTACCGTCCGGCTCCGCATCGGCTCGAAACGATTGCAGAGTACGGCGGCGTGCGGTACATCGACGACTCGATCGCGACTTCTCCGGCTCGTGCCAGCGTCGCTCTCCAGGCGCTCGACGCTCCGGTGCTCCTCATCGCGGGCGGACGGGACAAGCAGCTTCCGTGGGACGAGCTGGCGCGGCTCATCACGCAGAAGGTGCGTGCGCTCTTCCTCATCGGCGAGGCAGCGCCGACCATCGAGGACGCAGTCCGGCGCTACCTCACGAAGCGGAGTCTGCTGCAAGAAGAGGCCGTCGTGCGGTGCCCCTCTCTCTGCGAGGCCGTTGCCCAGGCCACGCGGTTAGCGGCTGCGGGCGATGTGGTGCTGCTCTCCCCTGGGTGCGCGAGCTATGACATGTTCAGCGACTTCGAAGAGCGGGGCCGAATGTTTGCTCAGGCTGTAGAGGCTCTGGATGCAGCGTAGTGTGAGACGAGCCGCATTGCTGACTCGGGGCGTTGACCCCTGGCTGATGCTGGCATTTCTCGGCCTGGTGTGCGTTGGCATCTTGATGGTTTACAGCTCCAGTATCGCCGACGCTTACACCTATTACGGATCTCCATACTTTTATGCTGAGCGCGAGTTGGTCTGGGTTGGCCTTGGCACGGTTGCACTTGCGGTCGCGGTGCGAACCAGCTATCGCGAATGGGACAGGGTGGCGCTTCCCCTTTTTGCCGCGGCCCTGACGCTGCTCGTGTTGGTCATGGTGCCGGGGATCGGTCACGCGTCCCACGGGGCACGTCGCTGGCTGTCCCTCACGTCCTTCTTCGTACTCGAGCCGAGTGAGCTGATGAAGCTGGCGCTCGTGGTCTACCTGGCGAGCTGGCTGGCATCCAAGGGCGAGCGCGTGCGCGACTTCAAGAGCTGTTTCGGACCGTTCGGTCTGATCGTGGGCCTAATTGCGCTCCTCATCGTGAAACAACCCGACCTCGGCACGACGATGGTGGTCGTCTCCACCGCCGTTGCCATCGTTTTTGTAGCCGGCGCCAAACTCAAGCACCTGGCCGCGGTTTGCGCCGGTGGGGGCGCGGCTGCCTATATGCTCATGCACGGCCAGGGATATCAACGGGACCGACTCCTGGCATTCCTCAATCCCTGGAACGATCCAAACGGCTTCGGATACCACCCGATCCAGGCGCTGCTTGCGCTGCGTTTCGGCGGCCTGATCGGCCAAGGCCTGGGCAACAGCACCCAGAAGTACATACTGCCTGCTCCACAGACCGACAGCATTCTCGCCATCATCGGGGAGGAATTGGGGCTGATCGGCACTCTGGCCGTGCTGGCGCTGTTCCTCGTCATCGCCTACCGCGGGATACGCATTGCTGCCGGCGCGCCAGATACCTTTGGCAGATTGCTGGCTGCCGGCGTCACGAGCTGGATCATCTTTCAGGCGTTAATGAACTTCGCCGTGATAACATCATCAGTCCCATTCACCGGCGTTCCGCTGCCGTTCGTCAGTTACGGCGGCACATCGCTGGTAATCAGCATGACTGCAATGGGCATCTTATTGAATATCTCACGACAGGTGTCGGGGGAAGGCTTTGCACGTCAAGATTTTGCTGACGGGTGGGGGGACAGGCGGACATCTGTACCCCGCGTTATCCATCGTCCAGCACCTCACCGGCGGTCGGGCAGCGCAGCCCGAGGATCACTCAGGGGATCACCCAAGCAGGCCCAGAGGGCACCCCCGGGGTACCCGACGCACTCCCGCTCCGGCGTCCTGCGGATCGGAAAGCGCAATGAACGACCTCAGCATGCAAACGCGCGCCAGCCGGCATCGAGCGCCGGCAAGCCTGCGATCCGATGAGACGCGTGCGGTCTACATCGGGAGCTCACGGGGCTTGGAGCATCGACTCATGTCTCAGGCGGATGACCACAGCCAGGCGCTAACCGGCGTCCGCTGCTATTTCTTTCCGATGGCACCTCCCAGCTCGCTCCGCGGAATGGCGTTGCTTGCCCTCGCGACCATCCGCGCGGTCCTCGTAATTCTGCGGACCAGGCCGCGAGTCACGTTCGCGACGGGCGGTTATGTTTCGACTCCGGCGGCGGTTGCGTCCTGGCTACTCCGGGTGCCGGTCGTGCTCTTTCTGCCGGATGTCGTACCGGGTAAGGCCGTCGGCTGGCTTGCGCCTGTGGCGCGCCGCATCGCAGCCAGCACTGAAGAGGCGCTCCTGCATCTTCCTGCCGATAAGACCGTGGTTACCGGATATCCCGTGCGCGACGTATTTACGGCCGGCCGGGATCCCATGGCGCGAACCAGATTCCAGCTCCCCGCCGATGGGACGGTGCTCCTCGTCGTCGGAGGAAGCCAGGGTGCACGGAGCATCAACGATGCGGTGGCCCGCCTTTTGCCAGACCTCCTGTCCCGCTATCACCTGATCCATGTATGCGGTGAGCAGCGATATGAGGAAGCCCGAGCAGCCGCGATTGGGCTCCCTGAAGACCGCCAGGCGCGATACCGTCTGCATCCCTATCTGGACGGCGATGACATGGCGGCAGCCTTTGGATCCGCCGACCTCGTGCTCAGCCGCGCCGGTGCATCGGTGCTGGGTGAGCTGCCGGCCATGGGCACGCCCGCGGTGCTGGTGCCCTTTCCGGCTCCGGGCGTGCATCAGCGGGCAAATGCCGACTACCTGGCGAAGCGCGGCGCTGCAGTCGTCGTGGACGATACGGATCTCACGGACCGCTTGGGACCGGTGCTCGAAGAGCTACTCGACGACCGCGTCCGCTTGCATCGAATGGCTCGGGCATGCCAGGCACTGGCCCGCCCCGAGGCAGCCGCCACGATCGCTGCGCTGCTCACGCGGGAAGCGGCATGAAGCCGATGCTCGAGAACAGGCTGCGTCCGGGATCACGTGTCCACTTCGTGGGCATTGGCGGGATCGGTATGAGTGCGCTAGCTCGCTTTCTCCTGGTCAAAGGCTATGACGTCTCGGGCTCGGATCGTGCGCCTGGGGAGCAGGGTCAGGCGTTGACGGAGCTCGGCGCACGGGTCCAATCGGGCCATCACGCGGAGCATATCGATGGCGCAGAGCTGCTCGTGGTAAGCTCCGCAATCGGTCCAGAAAATCCAGAAGTTCAGGCGGCTCGCGCGCGTCACATCCCCGTCATCAAGCGCGCTGAGCTACTGGGGGAGATCGTGAATGGCGGAGGCGGTGTGGCCATCGCGGGGACGCATGGTAAGACCACGACCAGCGCCTTGATCGGCCACATCCTGACCGAAGCCGGACTCGACCCTACCATCCTGATCGGCGGCGTCGGCGTGAACCTTGGATCGAATGCCCAGGTTGGCTCGAGCGATCTCGTCGTGGCGGAGGCCGATGAATTCGACGCCTCTTTTCTTCAACTCCGGCCGCACACCGCGGTGATCACCAACGTTGAAGCAGATCACCTGGACTTTTACGGAACTCTGGAGGCAATTTCCGCAGCCTTCCGGAAATTCGCTCTCGCCGTCACGGCCACGCTGGTAGTCTGTGCCGATGATCCCTCGCTGCCAGATTTGACTCGCGGTGCGACGGCTCAGGTCTTGACGTATGGCATCGAGCGCGGTGAGTGGCGTGCATCGGATATTCGAGAGGAACATGGAACAACCAGCTTCGAGGCCGGAAATGGGTCTCACAGACAGCGATTCTCAACCGGTCTCGCGGGCCGGCATAACGTTGAGAACGCGTTGGCGGCAATAGCAGTTGCGCACTCGCTGCAGATTCCTGCGGCGATGATCGCCGAGTCAGTCGAGAGCTTTCGAGGTGTCGCCCGCCGCTTCGAGATCAAGGGCGAGGTCGACGGAGTGCTGGTGATGGACGACTATGCTCATCACCCCACGGAAATCCGCGCCAACCTCGAGGCGCTTCGCGAGCGCTTCAAACGCCCGATTCGTCTCGTCTTCCAGCCACACACATACAGCCGCACGAGTGCATTTCTTGGTGAATTTGCCGCGGCATTTCGCGACGCGGACCACACATATCTTCTCGACATTTATGCGGCGCGTGAGGTCAATACCTACGGAGTCACCAGTCGGGAGCTCGCCGAAGCAGCAGAGAAGGTGGAGGCCGACGTCGTCTATACGGCAACGCCGGACGTCACGCTCGAGCGGCTGTTGGACGAGGTTCGACGAGGTGACCTGGTGATCACTATGGGGGCAGGGGATGTTTACACACTGGGTACACAGCTTCAGGAGCGTTTGGCACGGCGATGACTACGGACTCGATTGTCACTGCTTTGATCGGGGCCGGGGTGCGGCGGGCATCCCGACAGGTGCCTATGTCAAAGCACACCAGCTGGCGAATTGGCGGACCGGCCGATTATTTGTGCGTGGTCGACGATGTCACTCAGCTCGAGGCCGCGGTACAGGTGGCCGGCGCACACACGCTTCCCTGGCTCGTGCTCGGTGGGGGGAACAACGTCCTGGTTTCGGACCAGGGCGTGGAGGGCCTGGTTATTCTCAATCGATTGCGCGGCATGGCGATAGAAGGTGAGCCCGCTGCGCGGGCCGATGATGCACGCCCCGACAGCCTTCGGCGCGCCGAGCTTGCGTGCGGCGCCGGTGTCTTCTTCGCCCGGGCGGCGCAGTACTCGGCGCATCAGGGATATCGGGGCATGGAGTGGGGGATCGCCATCCCCGGTACTGTCGGCGGTGGTGTCGTGAACAACGCAGGCGCGCACTGCTCCGACGTAAGTCGGGCTCTGGTTTCGGTCGACGTCCTCGACCAGGAAGGCAAGCGCGAGCGGCTCACACCCTCCGACCTGGCCTATCGCTATCGGCAGAGTGCGCTCAAGGCCTCTTGTGTGACCCAATCTCGACTGGTGGTAACCGCCTGCCGATTCTGGGTCGAGGCAGACAACCCAGAGGCTGCTCTGGCTCGGGTCGAAGAGCTGCGACAGCATCGCCTGCGCACCCAGCCGGTCAAGGAGGCGTCGGCCGGATCCACGTTCAAGAATCCGCCGGGCGAACATGCCGGCGCCCTGATCGATCGCGCCGGGCTGAAGGGTCACCGTGTGGGAGGTGCCCAGATAGCACTTCTTCACGCGAACTTCATTCTGAATACCGGCAGAGCACGTGCCTCTGATGTGGTGAATCTGATTCGGCTCGTCCAGTCAGCCATTCAGACCCGTTTCGACATTCGGTTGGAGCCTGAGATTCAGTTCGTGGGCCGCTGGGAGACGAACGAGCTCCAGTCGATTCTGGAAGTGGCAGCATGAAGCGAGTTCCACCTCGTTTCGTGCGCCGGGCCGAGGAGCGCAAGCGATCGCGTCAGCCTCTCTGGTACGGATCGGCCTTTTTGGCCTGTGCCGGCTTGCTGGCCATTGCAGCTGCCGGCCTGTTTCGAGTCAAGCACGTCGAGGTGGTTGGAGCGAACGTCCCGGTGGATACGATCGTACAAACTGCCGGTGTGACAGGCCAGAACGTGTTCAGCGTGCGATCGGATCAGGTCGTGGCACGAGTCAGTCGCATTCGTGAGATCGTCGTCGAGCGCGTCGACACGGCGTTTCCTGACCGAGTTACGATCTATGCCACGGAGCGAACTCCGGCTATCGCGTGGTTGAGCGGGAAAATCTTGTACGAGCTCGACGGAAACGGATCGATCATTCGCCGGGTCGTTACGACGAGATTGCCGGTGATCTCTGGTCCTGAACCACGAACACCGGTAGGCCAGGGCATAGTCCAGGGAGTGCGCTACGCCGTACACGCATTGGCCGGTGTAGCGGAGGGTTCTATCGCCCGTTTCCGCTATGACGCTGGAACCGGCCTCAGCATCGATGGGCGCGCGGGCTGGACTGCAGACGTGGGAAACGGCACACCGCAGCACGTGGTGGACCGCATTGCAACTCTGGCCAGTCTCTTGGCGAACACTCGCAATAGACCCGGTTCTCTCCAGTTCGTGGATTTGCGCCTGTCCTCAGTGTACGCGCGCTTTCGGGGTGCGTGAATTTGGCTTGCGGATGCGGAATTTGAGATTGCGGGGAATAGACAATGATCGTGATTATTGGGCGAGAATGGAGTATACTGTTCCCAACTCTTCCGCCTCCAGCGGAGCCCTGAGATGCCTCGAGACCACGTAGTCGTCGCCCTTGACGTTGGAACGACGAAGATCTGTACCCTCCTGGCGGAGGTCGATCGTGACCGCCAGGTCAACATCGTTGGCGTGGGGACGGCTCCTTCCCGAGGAATACGGAAGGGCGTGGTCGTCAACATCAATGAAGCGGCGCGGGCGATCTCGCAGTCGGTGGAGAAGTGTGAGCGTCTCTCCGGCTACACTATCGAATCCGCCTACGTGGGAGTAACCGGTTCGCACATTTCCGGAATCAATCGTCGCGGAGTTGTTGCCGTGTCGCCAAACGCGGCCGAAATCACGCCGCTCGACGTCGATCGGGCCATGGAGGCCGCCCGTGTTCAAGGAATCGCCCACGATCGCGAAATCCTGCACGTTCTACCTCGGGGCTACACTCTCGACGGACAGGATGGCGTCCGCGACCCGGTCGGAATGGCCGGCCGCCGGCTCGAGGCAGAGATGCACATTGTAACGGCGGGAACGACCGCCATTCACAACCTGGTGCGCTGCGTCAACGCGGGTGGGTTGGAGATCGACGAGCTGATCCTCCAACCTCTCGCCTCCAGTGAGGCGGTACTGGAATCTGCCGAGAAAGAGAGCGGCGTCGCCGTAGCCGACATCGGCGGCGGCACCACCGATGTCGCAGTCTTCTGTGATGGCGAGGTATATCACACCGGCGCCATCGCAGTGGCCGGAAACCACGTCACGAACGACCTGGCGCTGGGTCTCCGTGCGCCGGTCGCGGTGGCCGAGGAGGTAAAAATCGAGCACGGCAGCGCGCTGGCCTCCGAGGTCGACGCAAACGAGACGATCGAGGTGCAAACGTATGATCAAGAGGAGGGAGAGCTCGTCTCTCGCCGCCTGGTTGCCGAGATCATTGAGTACCGCATGCAGGAGATTCTCGGCCTGATCCGCCAAGAGATCCAGCGCGCAGGATTTGACGGTCGGTTGCCTGCCGGTGTGGTGCTGGTGGGAGGGACGGCGGATCTGCGAGATCTTCCGGTGCTTGCCCGCGATGCGCTTGAATTGCCCGTGCGCGTCGGCAAACCAACGGGAGCAATCGGTCTGACCGATACCATCATGCGTCCGGCATTTGCCACAACAATTGGACTTTTGCTGTGGGCAGCGTATCATACAGGAGACGTGAATGGTTCCGCGCCGTTCTTTCCGAACGGAGGCACGTTGGGCCGCCTGCGGGGGTGGTTCCGTCAGTTTCTGACCTAGGCACGAACGAAGTCGATCAGGAGGAGCCGTTGGATAACATGCGACCATTCCGGGATCCGGACAGGAGAGGAGGAGGCATGATGGGCTCACCCGATGGCCTGCCAGGGGCGCATATCAAGGTGGTCGGCGTCGGTGGGGGCGGTACGAACGCCGTGAACCGAATGATCAAGGCGCAAGTGCAGGGCGTCGAGTTCATCGCCGTCAACACCGACAGCCAGGCGCTGCAACAGGCGCAGGCCCCGGTTCGACTGCAGGTTGGCGAGAAGCTGACTCGTGGTTTGGGTGCCGGCGGAAACCCCTCGATTGGCCAGAAAGCTGCAGAAGAAAGCAGCGAGGATCTCTATGAGGCGCTGCGGGGCGCCGATATGGTCTTCGTCACAGCCGGCATGGGTGGCGGCACGGGCACGGGCGCGGCGCCGATCATCGCTCAGATTGCGCAGGACATCGGCGCTCTGACGGTCGGCGTGGTCACCAAACCCTTCTCCTTCGAAGGATCCCGCCGCAAGGCGGCGGCTGAAGAGGGCACAACCGCGCTCAAGGACCGCGTCGATGCGCTCATTACCATCCCGAACGATCAGCTCCTGAAGATCGCCGACCAGAAAATGTCGATGACCGATGCTTTTGCGCTCGCCGATGAAGTGCTGCATCAGGGCATTCAGGGCATCTCGGACACGATCACCAAGCCGGGCATGATCAACCTGGACTTCGCCGACGTCAAGGCAGTCATGTCCCATTCGGGCTCCGCTCTGATGGCAATTGGCCGCGCGGCCGGCGAAAATCGGGCCAGAGAGGCAGCAATGGCAGCAATTTCCAGCCCGCTGCTCGAGGTATCGATTAACGGAGCCAAGGGCGTCCTATTCAACATCGCCGGGAGCGACTACACGTTGCACGAGGTCGACCAGGCAGCCCGGGTCATCCAGGAAGCGGCCGATCAGGAGGCCAACATTATATTTGGCGCCGTGATCGACGAGCGGCTCCAGGACGAGATTCAAATCACCGTCATCGCGACCGGCTTCGAGGGGAGAATGCACACGGTGTCTCGCGGCGTGAAAAGCGCCGTGGGTGTCACACAGGTGCGCCAGCCGGTCGAGCAGCCGATGGCTGAAACCGCGCGGCTCGAAGCACGGTCCGATCCTCGCGTCGCCCGGAGCGAACCCGCCTACCGGCAGCAGGATATGGGTGAGGGTGACGACGAGCTAGATATTCCCGCTTTTATCCGCCGGCGATAGTCTGTCCCGATTTCTTCACGCATCCGGCTGGCCGTCCGTCGGAAGCTGATTGCGAGCCGCACCAAAGCAGGCCGGGTACCCTCTGGGTGTGGCACCCCCGGGGTCACCCAAGCCTGCGGCGGGGTCCCCGGGGGCCAGCGGCAGGTCGCGGCGCTCAGTGTAGACTTGACTGTGTCCCAGCCGAGCCGCGATTGCTCGCGACAAGTCGTAGCTCAGGGTTTTAGCCCGTAAGGGATCGTGGGAGCCGGGTGAAGTTTTCGCCGACCTGCGGTTCACGCCCTGAAGGGCTGAGCTACGACACCTTTCAAGGGACACTAGAGCGAGGAGACGTGATGTTATTCAAGAAAGAGAAGGTCGAGTCGACCGTCACCAAAGAGGCGGTGATGGACGCGCTGCGGCAAATTATCGATCCTGATCTGCACCGGGACATCGTGTCGCTAGGCATGATCAAGCAGCTCGAGATCGCGCCCAAGAACGGAGGTAGCCAGGTAAGCTTTACCTTCGAGTTAACGACGCCCGCCTGCCCGGTCCGAGATCAGTTCAAGAGCAAGGCGGAAGAGGTAGTCAGCGCGATTCCCGGCGTTTCGTACGTGAACGTCAACATGTCGGCCAACGTCAGGCAGAATGCGCCTACCAGCACCAAGGCACAGATCGAATTACCGAATGTGAAGAATGTCGTTGCTGTCGCCAGCGGCAAGGGAGGCGTGGGCAAGTCGACCGTAGCGGCGAATCTAGCTGTGGCGCTTGCCCAGACCGGCGCGAAGGTCGGCCTCATGGATGCCGACGTGTACGGTCCCAGCGTGCCGGTGTTGATGGGCGTGCACGAGGGCATTCAGGCGGAGGACAAGCAGCTCATCCCCAATGAGGCACATGGGGTCAAAATGATGTCACTCGGCTTCCTGACCGATGGCGGGCGTCCGGTTATCTGGCGTGGACCGATGGTGGGTCAAGCGGTGAAGCAGATGCTGCAGGATGTGAGATGGGGTGAGCTGGACTACCTGCTTGTCGACTTGCCTCCGGGTACCGGCGATGCGCCCCTCACCCTGATTCAGTCGCTGCCCCTGGCCGGCGTCGTTATCGTCACGACCCCGCAGGATGTGGCGCTTGGCATTGCCACCAAGGCTCTGAGTATGTTCCGCAGTCTCCACGTGCCCGTACTGGGCATCGTGGAAAACATGAGCTACTTCCAGTGCCCGGAGTGTGGCCATCAGAGCCACATATTCAGTCATGGCGGCGGCCAGACGGCCAGCTCCACCATGAAGGTGCCGTTCCTGGGCGAAGTGCCACTAGACGAGGCAATCCGCATTAGCGGCGATGAGGGGAAACCGCTGCCTTCCACCCAGCCTGGCTCAGCGCTCGCCCAGTCCTTCGAGCGGGTGGCCAAGAAGCTGGCCGCGCAGGTCAGCATCCGCAATAGCCGGGCTATCCCGCTCGTCGTGAAGTAGCGCATGGCCCCGGTGTCGGTGGACGATATCCGCCGCGCTCGAGAGCGGGTGGCGGGAATCGCGGTCGAGACTCCCCTGGTGCCTGCGGTGAATCTCGGAGCGCCGAGCGGCGTCGAGCTCTGGCTCAAAGCGGAAAATCTGCAGCGCACCGGATCGTTCAAGATCCGTGGGGCGGCCAATGCCGTTGCAAGTCTGAATGAGATGCAGCGAGCGCGGGGAGTCATCACCTACTCTTCAGGCAATCATGGGCAGGCAGTCGCCTGCGCAGCGCACCTGGCAGGCGTCGGGTCCGTGGTAGTCATGCCCGAGGATGCGATTCCGCTCAAAGTGGCTGCCACCCGCCGCTGGGGCGCTGAGGTCGTCTTTGCCGGACACACTTCACTCGATCGGCAAGAGCGGGCCATGCACCTGGTGGAGGAGCACGGATATGCCGTGATTCCTCCCTTCGACGATCCGCGCATTATTGCCGGGCAGGGAACAACCGGCCTGGAGATTCTCGAACAGCTCCCCGAGGTGGAGACCGTAGTGGTGCCGGTGGGTGGTGGTGGTCTCATTTCCGGCATTGCAATAGCCGTCAAAGAGCTCAATCCGAAGGTTTGCGTGATCGGCGTCGAGCCGGAAGGAGCCGCCGATGCTCAGGAATCACTGCACGGCGGATCGCTGGTGACCTGGGAGCGCGTCGAGACCGTCGCGGATGGCCTGCGAACCAGCCGCGTGGGGGATCTCAATTTCGCAACTATCCGCGAGTATGTCGACGATATTGTGACGGTGAGTGAGGAAGAGATCCTCCGAGCCGTTGGCATACTTGCCATGGGCGCCAAGCTGGTGGCCGAGCCATCCGGCGCCACCGCCCCCGCGGCAGCCCTCTCCGGGCGCATCAGCGTTCCAGCAGGGCGAATGGCCGTGGTGATCAGCGGCGGCAATATCGCTCCGGAGAGACTGGCCGCCCGTGTCGAGGCTGCATCTCTGTCGGCCGCGGCGGTCTCCTCGGCTTAGACAGTCACCGGCCAGAACACGTCATGGCTGCGGAGCATAGATCGTCCGGATTGATCCTGGCGGGTGGCGCCAGCCGGCGCATGGGGCGAGACAAGCCAGCGCTGACGCTGGATGGCCGGACGCTGCTCGACCGCACGATCTGTGTTCTCGCCGCCGTGGTGGACGAAGTGCTGGTGGTGGGACCGAGACAGCAAGCGCTGTCTGCGCCGGAGGTGCGTGTCGTTCAAGACGATGTGCCGAACGCCGGCCCACTTGGAGGCCTGCTCGCCGGATTGCGCCGCGTCAGCTGCTCTTATGCCGTCACGGTCGCCTGCGATCTCCCCTTTCTGGAGGCGAACGTCCTTCGCTACCTCCTCGACCTGTCGCCGGGATACGACGCGGTCGTGCCGCGGGTCGATGGCCAGAATCAGACGTTACATGCGGTCTACGCGAGCTCGGTCGATGCCGTGATCGCGCGGCATATCGCTCGGGGACAGCTCAAGCTCGATGGAGTGCTTCCGGAGCTTACTGTACGGTGGGTCGATGAGGGCGAGCTGGAGTCGGCGGGTCTGCAGCTCCGCTCGTTCACCAATGTCAATACTCCGGCCGATTGGAACGCAGCGCGCCGGCTCGCTGCGGAAGATCGTCCGGGAGCCGGACACGCCACGCACTGAGTTGCTGGTGGCTGTCGCCGGCCCGCTGGCGAGCCTGGCGCTCTCCGGAATCTTCTTCCTTCTCCATGCCCTGACCGGCGGCGGACCGTCCGAGGTCTCGGCGGTCCTCGGTTACCTGGCTTCGGTAAATCTCATTCTGGCGCTCTTCAATCTTGTCCCAGGTTTTCCCCTCGATGGCGGACGCGCCTTGCGGGCGACCGTGTGGCAAATCACCGGAAACTTTCACCGCGCCACCCGGATCGCAACCAGCGCCGGTCAAGGTATCGGCTCTCTCTTTCTCATAGCTCATGGCTGGTTCAGCCCTTGCTCCTTGTAGCGGCGCGCCGCTTCTACGTAGTGCTTTGCACTTGAATCGATCCAGCGCTGGACGGCGCCCGAGACCGGCTTCTTGACGACGGCAGGAACGCCCGCAGCCAGCATATTAGCCGGAATCTCGGTGTGAGCCAGGACGGTGCTGCCGGCAGCCAGCATCGACCGGGCTCCGACGCGAGCGCGCTCCAAAACGACCGCATTCATGCCGATGACGGCTCCATCCTCGATATCGCATCCTTCCAGGAGCGCTCCATGCCCGACGGTGACGTCGGCCCCGATGTTCGTGCCCTTCTCGTGCGACACGTGGATGACGCAATTGTCCTGCACATTGCTACGCGGGCCTACCACGATTCCCTTTTCACCCTGATCGCCACGCAGGACTGCACCATACCAGATGCTGGCATCTTCGCACACCGTGACGTTGCCAATCAGCACTGCTGTTGGGGCCACGAAAGCGCTCTCCGATACTTTCGGCCGATAGCCTTCGAATTCCACAATCACGTTCACCCCCAGCTGCGACACGCGAGACCCATTGTAGCGACGAATTCGCACTCATTTGGTGCTGGACTTACTAGAACAGGCGTACTATAATAGTGGGCGGAGGGTTGCACGCATGGAAATCATGTATTTGGGACAGGCGTCGTTTCAGCTCAGGGGCGAGCGCGTTGTCGACGTCAACCCCATTCAAAAGCCGGCTCGCGGCAACATTGCGTTGTATAGCACGCGGCAGAGCACGCGGCAGCTGGTGGTCGACGGGCCGGGCGAATACGAGATCGGCGGGGTCTTGATTGCTACCGCCCAGGCCGGATCGAAGGATTCGGGCGTTCTGGTCCATTCCGTCACCATGGGAAACCTCAACCTGGTCCACCTGACGGTTGGTGGCGATGATCTGTCGGAGCGGGCGCTCGAGGATCTCGGCAAGGTCGACATCCTGCTGGTTCAGGCCGACGAGGTCGCGGAAGCGCAAGCTGCGATTCAGAAGCTCGAGCCTCGCGTCGTCATCCCGTTCGGTTCACGGGCGATGGAGCTTTGCATAGCGCTGGGTGTGCCGCAGCCACGAACGGAGACTCGATTTTCCTGGAACGGGACGACGAACGCACCGAAAGCAGTACTGCTCAAGCCCTCAGGAGCCAAGCGCCGCGCAGCGTAGCCCTGCCCTCCGTGGCCGCGATGGAGGAGCGCTATCATTGCGCCTCGCGAAGTGTTTGCAGATCCATGCGCCGTGACGATCTGCGGATCGTCGCGGCCACGGAGGGCCGAGCTACGGGTTAGCGCGCGCCACGGAGAGCCGAGCCGCGAGTTCACCCGCGCCACGGAAGGCTGCGCTTCGGTTTTACGCGCTCGATGCAGGCGTGATCAGCCTTCCAGGAGGAGAGTCTCCGGGTCTTCGAGCAGCTCCTTGACGCGGACCAGGAATCGTACGGCCTCGTTTCCATCTACGATTCGATGATCGTAGGAGAGAGCCACGTACATCATGGGGCGGATCACGACCTCGCCATTCAGCGCGATCGGGCGCTGTTCCACTTTGTGCATACCCAGAATGCCCACCTGCGGGGCGTTCAGGATTGGCGTGGACAGCAGCGAGCCGTACACTCCTCCGTTCGTGATGGTGAAGGTGCCACCCTGGAGCTCAGACAGGCTTAGCGTGTTATTGCGCGCTTTCTCGGCCAGTGTGGCGATTTCTCGCTCGATCTCGGCAAAGGTCAGACGATCGGCGTCACGCACAACCGGCACTACCAATCCTTCTTCCGCGCCGACCGCGACGCCGATATCGTAGTAATGCTTCAAGATAATCTCATTGCCCTGAATCTCGGCATTCAGTCGCGGATAGGCCTTGAGCGCTCCGATCACAGCGCGCGTGAAAAAGGACATGAAGCCCAAGCTGACGCCATGCCGCTCCTTGAAGGCATCTCGCCGGCGCTTTCGCAGGTCGATGATGGCGGTCATGTCCACCTCATTGAAGGTGGTGAGCATAGCCGCGTTGTGCTGCGCCTCGACCAGACGCTGGGCGATCGTCTGGCGCCGTCGCGACATGCGCACCCGCTCTTCGCGCCGTCCTTCGTCGGTCTCAAGCGGAGGCAGCGAGGCGGAAATCGCCCTCGCCTGGTCGGCCGAGAGGACCTCTGTCGGCGGCGCCGTGTCGGGCCGTGGAGACACTGCAGCAGCGGTGGCATCCTGTCGCTCCAGATAGGCCGCGACATCGTCTTTCCTCACCCGGCCGCTGGGGCCGGTCCCCGTGACCTGATTGAGGTCGACATCCTGCTCCGCGGCGACGCGGCGAGCAAGGGGCGTGGCGCGGCTCTCATGGCCGTCGTCCTGGGCTGAATCAGCCGGATGCGCCGCTTCGGCGCCGACAGGCGAAGAGCGGGAAGCCGGCTGATCGGGCGCTCCTGCGGTCGGCGTCTCGGCCGGCGCAACCTCGCGCGGCGCGCGAGCGCCATCTTCACTCTCGCGCTCGGCGATCAGAGCAATGACATCGCCGATGCCAACGGTCTCTCCTTCCGGCTTCACGATTGATTGCAGCGTACCTTCTGCGGTCGAGGGCACTTCCATGTTGACCTTGTCGGTTTCCAGCTCGACCAGCGGATCGCCGACCGCCACGGCATCGCCCTCAGACTTGAGCCAGCGGCCAACGGTGGCCTCGACAACCGACTCGCCAAGCTGAGGCACCTTGATCTCAGCTGACATCGTGCACTCCCTGGGTATCTATCTTGACCTGACGCTCGCCGCCAAAAGCTTCTTCGATGATGCGGCGCTGCTCAGCCGCGTGCGTTTCGGGCGAGCCCTCTGCTGTGCTGGCTCGCTCGGGACGCCCGAGATAGGTCAGTGATAGACGCTCAGGCAGCAGTTCGCGGAGATGCGGGGCCATATAGCTCCAGGCACCCATGTTACGAGGCTCCTCTTGCAACCACAGGACTTCGCGCAAGTTCGGATACTTTGCAATGACGTGTTTCAGCTCCTCTTCCGGCAAGGGATAGAGCTGTTCGACGCGCGCCACGGCGACCCAATCGACCGGCTCAGGCCGAGTTCTGGCCGTGGTGGTGAGGTCGACTGCAACCTTGCCGCTACAAAGGATCAACCGCACTACCGCGTCGCGGCGCGTCGCTGCGTTGGCATCGTCGAGCACCGGACGAAAGGCTCCGTCGCTGAGGTCTCGGAGGCTGGACGCCGCCAGTGGGTGACGCAACAAGCTCTTGGGCGTCATGATAACCAGAGGACGGCGATGGGCTCTGAGGGAAGCCGCCTGAAGACGCAACACATGAAAGTACTGTGCTGCAGTCGTGCAGTTTACCAGCCGGAGATTATCTTCCGCCGCGAGCTGGAGAAACCGCTCGACGCGTCCACTTGAGTGCTCCGGTCCTTGCCCCTCATAGCCATGCGGGAGGAGCAGAACCAGCGTGGGGCGTTGTCGCCACTTTGCACGCGCGGCGACCAGAAACTGATCGATCAAGACCTGTCCGGCATTGACAAAGTCGCCGAACTGCGCCTCCCAGAGCACCAGCGCCTCGGGAGCATGCACACTGTAACCATATTCGAAGCCGATCGCCGCTGCTTCGCTGAGCGGGCTGTTGTACACGGCGAACGACGCTCGAGCCTGGGGAAGCGCCTGGAGCGGCACATACTCCTGACCGTTCTCCGCGTCGTGCAGCACTAGATGGCGCTGGCTGAACGTGCCACGCTCCGTGTCCTGTCCGGTGAGGCGAATCGGCGTAGCATCGGCAAGGATCGAGGCGAATGCCAGGGTCTCCGCCAACGCCCAATCGATACTGCCCGGTTTGTCAAGAGCCTCTCGCCGCCGAGCCAGCAGGCGCTCCAGTTTGGCATGCGGCGCAAATCCATCGGGACGAGCCAGCAAAGCCTCGTTCATCTCGCGCAAGTTGTCGGCTGGCACAGCCGTCTTGGCCTCGACCGGTTGGTCGTCTGTGTCGTCGCGTTGGATCTCGTCCTGGCCCTGGTCGTATGCATCTTCGCGCGCCTCTCGGAGCCGTTCTTCGGCTGCTCGGAGCATCGCCTCGGCCTCTTGCCTCGAGACAACGCCTTCCGCTTCGAGTTGTTTGGCATAGCGAGCCCGGGCCGTGGGGTGGGAGCTGACCTTGGCATAGAGCTGTGGCTGCGTGAAGCTAGGCTCGTCGCCCTCGTTGTGTCCCCACCGCCGGTAACCAACCAGGTCGACCAAGAAATCGCGGTGGAACCGCTCACGATAGGCATGAGCGAACTTGATCGCCGCCAGACAGGCTTCCGGATCGTCGGCGTTCACGTGGACGATGGGAATCTCGAACCCTTTGGCCAGGTCGCTGGCATAGAGTGTTGAGCGTCCGGCTCCTGCTCCAGTGGTAAATCCAATCTGATTATTGACGATAATATGGACCGTACCGCCCGTCTGATACCCTGGAAGCCGCGAGAAATTGAGTGTTTCTGACACCACGCCCTCACCCGGGAACGCGGCATCGCCGTGAATGGTCACGGGCAAGGCAGCAGCGGGATCCTGCCTCGGAGCTCCTGGCTGGCGGCGAGAGTCCTGGGCGGCACGGGCGAAGCCCTCCACCACCGGATTAACAAATTCCAAATGGCTGGGGTTATCGGCCATCGTGATCTTGATCTCGAACGTGTCTTCCTCGCAGACGGTGCGCTGCGCTCCAAGGTGATACTTTACGTCACCGGTCCAGCCGCGGCTGGCAGTGGCAGAGCTCGCGGGAGGCGCGATATCGTTGTCGGTTGGCGCATGGAACTCGGAAAAGATGGCTGCGTACGGCTTTCCGAGGATGTGGGCAAGGACGTTGAGCCGCCCTCGATGGGCCATACCGATCAGCACCTCATGGGTGCCCGACTGCGCGGCCCGCAGAATCAGCTCGTCCAGCATCGGGACCAAGGTGTCGTTGCCCTCGATGGAGAAACGCTTCTGGCCGACGAAGACGCGGTGAAGGAAACGCTCGAATGTCTCCACCTCGGTCAACCGATTGAGAAGAGCGCGGCGCTTCTCCGGCGGTAGGGGAATGCGAAACGTTTCACCTTCCACCGACTCATGGAGCCAGGCGCGCTCCGCGAAGTCCTGAACATGGTCGAACTCATATCCAATGGAGCCGCAATAGATCTCACGCAGGCGGCGGAGCGCATCCAAACACGTGCCGGCCTCGGGACCGGCAGACGGCCAGACGATGCTGGCAGGCAGGGCGGCGAGATCCTGGTCGCTAATGCCGTGGGTGGCCGGCTCGAGCATTGGATCACCCGGACCGGGCGCGCCCAGCGGGTCAATCTTCGCTGCGAGGTGACCGTACTCACGGATACCGCGGGCCAAGCGCGCGGCGCGGACAATGCGGTTGAGCGCATTGGTGTCGAGGCCCGCTTCGGGCCTGGTGAGCACGGAGGGAGATTGCGCAGCGGCGCCGTTGCCGGAGACCGGCGGCGGCTCTTCTTTGAGAATGGGCTTAGCGCCGTTGACTTCACGGTCCATCGTGGACGATGTGGAGGGCCGCGCCAACGTCGCTAGGGCGTGCCACCCATCACCCTGCGACGAGATCTGATCGAAGAACGCTCGCGTCGGCGCGTCGACGCTGTTCGGATCTCTCTGATAGCGCTCATAGAGCTCGAGCACATAGCCCAGGTTGGGCCCGTACAAGGCTTCACGCGCCTTCATTATGGTTCTCTCGCATATTGTGTTGTTGCTCCGCCGGCATAGCAATAAGTGGTGTCCGGCTTCGCCGCATGCGGGTGCACGCCGAGTCCCTTCCTCCTAGCTTACTCCTCCTTGGAAGGAGGTAGAGAGGGGGAATGTCCCGCTGCGATCGGGACAGCCAATCCACACGTGCGCGACGCGACGATGTTATCCGTCTGTCAACACTATTATAGCGCGTTGTTCCTTGACAAATGCAATATTTCAGGCGCACCATTACGGCTCATTCGCGAACAGGGATGGGGCTCCCTGGCATGTCCGCCGCACCTGTAGGTCGAGCCTCCGTTCCGGAGTGTAGCTCGGTGCTCTGTCACCGATCAGAGCAGGCCGCAGCGGCCCGTTCAGGGACGCGTCCGGCCGGGGAGTGCGCACATTCCTCCCTTCTCGCCTGGTTCGGGGGCTGGGGGTGCGTCCTTAGGCGCTGAAGCGAGGACGAGCAGCTCTGCCTGGCCCGGCCGAGTCTGACCCTGAACGGGTCAGACCGGCCTGCTTTCATCGGTGACAGAGCACCGCGCTACACCCTTTCACCGAGTGCCAAGCTACACCCCCAAGATGTCCTCTGTGCGGACCTGTCCCTTCTGACGCATAGAACCTCGGCGCCCAGTTGTGGCCCTTGTCTCAACTGGGGCGGTCATACTACACTCAAGGTGAAATTAGCACTCGCCTGCCGAGAGTGCTAATATGAGGACGACCAGTTCAAAGGAGGGTTTAGATTGGCAACACAGACCGAGTCAAAGGTTCAGATTCAGCCCCTGGGCGATCGCGTCGTCATCAGGCCGGCTGAGCCTGAGTCACAGCGACCGAGCGGCATCTATGTCGCCGAGACGGCGAAGGAGAAGCCGCAGAAGGGCACGGTTCTGGCGGTAGGACCGGGTCGATGGGAAGACGGCCAGGTAGAGCCGATGAACGTCTCCGAGGGAGACACCGTTCTCTTTGCCAAGTATGCCGGCACTGAGATCAAGCTTGATGACGAGGAAGTGCTCATTCTGAGCCAGAAGGACATTCTGGCCAAGGTCAACGGATAAGAAGAGGGAGAAAGACTGAATGGCGAAACAGCTTTTATTTAACGAGGAGGCGCGCCGCGAGCTGAAGCGGGGCGTTGATGCACTGGCCGATGCCGTCAAGGTAACGCTCGGCCCCAAGGGCCGAAACGTCGTGCTGGACAAGAAGTTTGGGGCTCCGACCATCACCAACGACGGTGTCACCATTGCACGGGACATCGAGCTGGAGGACCCGTTTGAGAACATGGGTGCCCAGCTCGTCAAAGAGGTCGCAACCAAGACCAACGACATCGCGGGTGACGGCACCACTACCGCAACGGTCCTCGCCCAGGCCATGATCACATCCGGGCTGAAGAACGTCACCTCGGGTGCGAACCCGATGATGATTCGCTCCGGGATCAATAAGGCAGTCGAGGCGGTTGTCGAGGAGCTCAAGAACCTGGCCAAGCCGGTGGACAACAAGGAAGAGACCGGGCAGGTCGCCACGATTTCCAGCCAGGATCCTGAAGTGGGCAAGATGATTGCCGATGTCATGGACAAGGTTGGCAAGGACGGCGTCATTACCGTCGAGGAGTCTCAGGGCCTGACGCTCGAGCAGGACTTCGTCGACGGCATGCAGATCGACCGCGGCTATATCTCGCCGTACATGGTGACCGACACGGCTCATATGGAAGCCGTGCTGGATAGCCCCTATATCCTGATCACCGACAAGAAGATCAGCGCCATTGCGGATATCCTTCCGCTGCTGGAGAAGCTGGTCAACGTGAGCAAGACGGTCTGCATCATCGCCGAGGATGTGGAGGGCGAGGCCCTTGCCACCCTGGTGGTGAACAAGCTTCGGGGCACGCTCAACGTGCTGGCCGTCAAGGCGCCGGGCTTTGGCGACCGCCGCAAGGCCATGCTGGAGGACATCGCCGTCCTCAGCGGCGGCCAGGTGATCACCGAGGAGGCCGGACTGCGCCTCGACAGTGTGACGATGGACATGCTCGGCCAGGCGCGCCGCGTCACGGCCACGAAAGACAATACCACCATCGTCGAGGGCAAGGGCTCGCAGGACGCCATCCAGGCCCGCATGCAGCAGATCCGCGCCCAGATCGACGACACCACCAGCGACTTCGACCGCGAGAAGCTGCAGGAGCGGCTGGCCAAGCTGGCCGGCGGTGTGGCCATCATCAAGGTCGGCGCGGCCACCGAGGTCGAGCTGAAGGAGAAGAAGCACCGCGTGGAGGATGCACTCTCCGCGACACGAGCCGCGGTCGAAGAGGGCATCGTGGCCGGTGGGGGTGTCGCCTACGTCAACGCCAGGCCGGCGCTCGACAAGCTGAAGCTCCAGGATGATGAGGCGGTTGGCGTCGAGATCGTCCGCCGCGCCCTCGAGGAGCCGCTGCGCCAGATTGCCATCAACGCCGGATCGGACGGCGGGGTGGTGGTCGCCGAGGTGCAGCGCCAGGGTAAGCATGTTGGCTTCAACGCCGTGAACGCGAAGTACGAGAACATGTTTGAGGCCGGCATCGTTGATCCCGCCAAGGTAACACGCTCTGCGCTGCAGAACGCCGCCAGCATCGCTTCGATGCTGCTCACCACGGAGACGCTGATCAGCGACCTTCCGGAGAAGGACAGGATGCCGGCTACCCCGCCCATGCCGGATTACTAAACCGACTCAGGTAGCCTGCGAAGAGGCCCGGGGTGACCTGGGCCTCTTCTCAATTTCTGCTGTGAGGCCCACTGAGGCCTTTCCCGGCCGCACGCTCACGGGGCTGGACCGCGAACACTACAGTAGCGCTCCCAAGCATTGAGCCGGGGCGGGCACGGCAGGAGCCAGCCCCTACTGCTCCCGTTGGCTCAATGACATCACGTGTTGCTCTTGCATCTGAAGAGAGTCGCGGATTGTCCCGTGCCAAGGGTTCGTGAATTATCGTGCCGGTCGCCTTCACGACAGTCGTCTGTAGTCGCACCCCTCGTGGGTGCGCGTCTTGCTGGTCCGGATCCGCTCCTCCTTGTTTTTGACGGTATTGAAGGAATGCTATATACTCCAGGCGTTCCTCGCGCCCCGTGGAGATACGGAGGGCACCTTGTCTCTCGGAGAGTGTAAGCCCTGGGCGTCTCAGCGGTCATCCTGTTCCAGGATCGGCCCAGTCGTCCGTTTCCGCTTCACGAGCGGGGATCGCCTATCAACCCGATCTGCAATGGATCGGGTTTCTTGTTGTCAGGAGCAGTGAAAGGAGGACGGAGCTAGAGGAGAAGAAAACTCATGAAGCTTCGACCCATGTTCAAGGTTGGGCGGGTGCCCCTGGCGCTCTTCGCCGCGTTTGCCATCGCGGCGCTTCCATTGGGTTATGGTGCCCATCCAGTACATGCAGGCAACTCGTCGACTCACAGCCACATCAACTGTGCGGCGAACGCGACAGAGTGTACCGAGGTGTACGACTCCGAGGCGGTCTTTGGCGAAGGTGTCTACGTCGGCCACGACGAGCCATCGCTTCTCTTCTACTCGCCCACGCCGGGCTCGGGGAACTCCGACACGTATCGCCTGACGCTGCCGAAAGACCCGCCAGTGCAACCTAAGCAGGACGGCACGGGCGGTACGTTTAACTTCCAGCTGCGTCCGGCCTTCTGGTTCGGCATGGCGATGTGTGACTCGCAATCAGCCCCGCTCCCTGGCACGCCCTGCACGGCGGATACCGATGCGAACATCTTCAACAGTACGAACCCGGCATCTGCGAAATACATCGGGAAGCATCCCGGTAGTGCCTTCATGGAGATGCAGTTCTACCCGCCCGGTTGGGTCGCGTGGCCGCCAGGGAACAGCTGCGACGCGACCAAGTGGTGCGCCGCTCTCAACATCGACAGCCTGTCGGAGAACATGAATACCGGCCGGTTCAACAACACGACTTGCCGGAACCTCGTGGGCGACGAGTATGTGAACTTTGCCTTCATTACCAAGAACGGCGTGGCGCAGGCGCCGGCCAACCCGGTTGACTCAACCGGAGCCACCTTCACGCCGGACCCGACCAAAGATTTGTTCATGAGCTCGGGCGATACGCTGACGGTGGACCTGCACGACACGTCGGCGGGCTTCCAGGTCGTGATCAACGATCTGACCACCGGGCAGTCTGGCTTGATGACGGCCAGCGCGGCTAATAGCTTTGGCCAGGTCCAATTTGACCCCACGGGCACCTCGTGCCACAACATTCCGTACAACTTCCACCCCATGTACAGTACCTCGAGTCCAGACACGCGGGTACTGTGGGCGGCACACTCCTACAACATCGCGTATTCAGACGAGATCGGTCACTTCGAGTACTGCAACGCCGTGAGCTCGGAAGGTGGGAATTGCACCTCGGCCGGTGTGAACGACCCAAGCGGTCTGGACAGCGATGATAACTACTGCTTCGATGCTGCCGCGTCGCTGAGCGTGCCGACCACAGGGTGTTTTAGTATTTTCTCGGGAGGCGAGAACGACTTCGACGGCCCGGAATACCAGCACAACTGGCCGGGGTCCAATCCCAATCCGACAGCCGACGCGCAGGTGCACGCGACCCCGGTGACCTTCACCAGTCCACTCTTTACCGGCCCGGGAAACAGCGGCCTGCGAAACTACAAACAAGCGGCGTTCGAAAATGACCTACCGCGCATCGAGGGGACGGACTTCTCGCCCAACAACAACTGCCAGCGACACGTCTCCAACCCGGCCGATCCCAATCCGGGGTCGGGCTGCGTCGATCCACCGAACGGCGCCAGCTTCTACCCGATCTACTCGACCGCGTCGGTGAATGGGTCGTGCGCGTGGGAAGAGGGTGACGCTCATCTGCCCAACGCAACCAACACCTTTGGCGGTACGCCAACCGCCGAGTACGGTGAGCTCCTGCTGCTGAGCTATCCGGCGGCGGGTAACACCATTACTCAGCGCTTCAACGACTTCCACAGCACGCTGGGCAACAATCCCTGCCCGGCTCCCGGCGGCCAGGGCGGTTGATCCCGCCCCCGGACGCCTAGTCGCGTCGACGCAATTATGAAGACCGCCGCCGGTTCCCCGGCGGCGGTCTTCAATGTGCGGGCCGATACCCGAGTGTGATTACGAATGTGCCGTATTCTGGATCAAAATGTACAGCGCTGAAGGCTCACGTGTCACAACCGGCACTCATTGAGCGTTTTTTGTTTATGCATCGAGCTCGTATGCTGTCCTGCGTTCAATCCAGGGCAGGGAACATCGCCGTCTGCGGCGGAGTCGAGCCGAGAAGAGGAGATGAGCCATGGCAAGGTTCAAGATGAGCCGACTGAGCTGCACGGCGGTCGGGGCGCTCGTTGCCGTGCTGGCGACACCGTTCGTCGCATTCTCTAGCCATCAAACGTTCGCCGGCCGTCACCGGCTAGACACCAGCGCCGGCAAACCCGCCTTCATGTTCAGCTTGCACGGCCCGATTAATGGGCGCCTGCACTATAGCGTGACAATATATGGGAGCGGGGCTGTCTCCGCCACCGGCACCGTGAGCTTGCCGTCGAAAGGGCTGCGCTTCTCTCGGGATACGCTCGACGGTCTCCTCAGGCTTGCCGAGGCGGAGAGCTTCTTCACCATGCCACAGGTTATCAACGGCGGGGAGCCACTACCGGACGCCGGCTCCAACGTCATCACCATACACACTACGAGTGAAACGAAGACGGTGGTCGAACAGAGCCCAACCCGCAACACCCGCTTTGACCAGCTGTTTGCGGTGCTGAACGCCGTGGCTGGCGTAGGGGGCTGAGCAGGGGCTCGAGTCACTCCGGCGAGAGATTCACCGACCGCTTTTTGCGGTATGGGGAGTCCAACTGCGTGCAGCTCCCGACCAATGGAAAATGATCTCGAACGGAGAGTTGCCAGCCACGAAGAACCCCGTCGATAAGCGCCAACACCTCGTTCCGCTAGCAGCGGTCATCAGTTGCGCGGAGCGGGATGGCGGACGCGTCCTCACCACTGATCAACGGTACTTCCGGTCGTGGCGAGAGGCGAGAAAAGCATAATCGTGCCGCCTCGGTCCTGAGGCGGCAGCCGTGTCGACCGGGGACACACGGCTGCCGCCCGCCGGTCTTGAGCCGGCTTCTTCCGCGTAGTCGCTACACATCGGAAGCATACTTGCGCGATGATGAGAGTAGGGAAACGACAGGAATCGAAGGAGGAAAGGCGATGAATCCATGGCGGCTTGCCAACATGGCGCTCATTCGAACGGTTACGGTGGCAGCGTTGGTCACCCTGTTCGTTGCCGTGGGAAATGCTCCCGCAGGCGGCTCGGTGCAGCTTGGGCTGCGACACAGTACGGCCTACGCGGCGGGCGGCTGCAGTCTCAATGCGCCAGGCGGCGCTACCCAGCATGTGATCCACATCCAATTCGATAACGTGCACTTCACGCGAGACAACCCAAACGTGCCCTCCGACCTCGAGCAAATGCCGCACTTGCTCAACTTCATCAAGAGCAACGGCACACTGATCACACATGAACACACGCCGCTGATATCGCACACGAGTGTGGACATCTTGACTTCCCTCACGGGCCTGTACGGCGACCGTCAGGGAATGCAGATCGGCAACAGCTTCGAGTACTACGGTCCCGATGGGACGCCTCACAACAAGAGCTCATTTGTGTACTGGACAGACCCCGTGTCGAGCATCGACAAGAACTATGAGATGATTACGCCCAGCGGCGCTAATACGCCGGCACCGTGGGTTCCATACACGCGCGCAGGATGCAATTTCGGAAGCGTGTCGATGGCCAACACTGCGCTGGAGAACACCGCCGGCGACATCATGACGGTATTTGGTCCTTCGTCGCCGCAGGCATCCGAAGTAACGTCGAATCCAGACCAGGCGTATGCCGACTTCGTGGGGGTGGCAGTTCACTGCGCGCAGGGCAGCGCACTTTGCTCGACCGCCAACGGTGGAGAGCCCGACGTGCTACCGAGCGAGCCTGGGGGATATAGCGGCTTCAACGCGCTCTTCGGCCATAAGTACGTTGTCCCGCAGATCAGCCCGAGCGGTCCACTCACGGACCTCAACGGCCAGGTGATCACGAACGCCGACTCGGGCCTGGTTGGATTCCCGGGCTTCGATCCGACAGCCGCCCAGTCTCTAAGCTACGTTGCTGCCATGCAGGAGCATGGTGTTCCGGTAACCTATGCGTACATCGCCGATGCCCACGATCGAACCGGCGGCGGTGATGCCTTTGGGCCTGGTGAGGCGGGCTACGTGGCGCAGCTCAAGTCGTACGACAGCGCCTTTGCCACGTTCTTCGCACGGCTGCAAAACGACGGCATCACGCCACAAAACACGCTTTTCGTCATCACTGCCGACGAGGGCGATCACTACGTTGGCGGTGCGCCGAGTCCTGCCGGCTGCGATGGCGTGACGACGCCCTGCACCTACAGCAAAATCGGCGAGCTGCAGATCAACTTGGCAAACATCCTCGCCAAACAGCAAGGTATCACCACGCCGTTTGACTACACCTACGATATGGCGCCTAACGTCTATCTCAACGGGCAGCCCGCTCGGGATGCTGCCGCCGTCCGCGCCTTCGAACGAGCTACCGCGAGTCTGACTGCGGCAAACCCGATTACGGGTACGACAGATACCTTAGCCTGGTATCTTGCAGATCCCGTAGAGCTGAAACTGCTTCATATGGTGAACGGCGATCCCGCACGGACTCCGACGTTCACGATGTTCGCCGATCCCGACTACTGGTTTGCGAGCTATGGAGGAAACTGTAATCCGAACTGCGTCCTGGAGAGCGCTGGTCACGCCTGGAACCATGGGGGCGTCGCGGCTGAGATCAACACCACCTTTCTTGGTCTGGTCGGACCAGGCGTACGCCAGAGTGGCGTCGACAACGCCACCTGGTCAGATCACACGGATATTCGGCCCACCATGATGGCGCTGCTCGGCCTGAAAGATGATTACAACCACGACGGGCGGGTGCTTTACGAGGATCTCGTCAGCTCCGCCATACCCGCGGCCGTCCAGTCGCAGATCGGGCCCATCCTGGCGCTGGGACGGGCATACAAGCAGCTCACGGCTTCGGTCGGAGAGTTCGACCTGGCAACGTTGAGGTTCTCGACCACCGGGCTGGCGAGCGGAAGCTCGGCAAGCGATGCAACTTACTCATCAACCGAAAACCGGCTGACTACGTTGGGGAATCAGCGCGACGCACTTGCTTCGCAGATATCGGCGCTTCTAGAGGGCGCTGAATTCAATGGCACAACGATCGACCCGACCCAGGCTCAGTCGCTCATCCGGAGCAGTTGGTTTCTGATTCAGCAGGTGCTCGGGATGGCTGGTGGCGTAGGATTCGAAGTGTCGTTCAGGAGCAACGTGCCCGGACAGGGAGAAGTCTTGTTCGGACCCGGTCCCGGCTGCAATGGATTGGTCATGGTCGCTACGCAGGATCAGGGTGCCGGGACGATCGAGCACCGGGTCTTTGTTTCCGGTAACGATCTTCCCGGTACGGTAGGTAACATCGGGATCACTCCGGGAGCCACATACTGGTACGAGATGGTCACGAACACGCCAAACGGGCCGCAGATCGATAACAACGGCGGCAGCTGCTACAGCGTGACGATTCCCGGACCGTAGATTCGCGCCGGCAAACCGAGCGGCCACAGCTGAGTGTGGCCGCCCGGCTGACCGCTTGCGACCGCGCTTCGCGGGTGCGGAGTCCCGCGCAGATCAGCCGGGGGAGCAGACCTTGGAGGCCAGGAGGTGGACATTTTCTCACCTCCAAGTAGGTTCTCTCTGCGAGTTCAAAGAGTGCGTACGCAATACCATGAATCAGCACCTGGCAATGAGAGTTTGTCGGTCTGGAAAGGGGGGACATTCGGTGAGACAGTTTGCCCGCGGAGAAATTCTCGTGAGGCTGAAGGAGAGAATGGCCAGGCACCAGCCCATCATCCTGGGTGGAGCTGGGATCGGTGTGGTGGCGAAGGCGGCAGATCGGGCGGGGATCGACATCCTCATGGCCTACAATACCGGGCCATTTCGCATGGATGGTCATGGCTCGCTCGCCGGATACCTGGCCTACGGAGACTCGAACGCCATGACCCTCGAGCTCGGGCGCCATCTACTGAAGGTGGTGGATGATATCCCCGTGATCGGGGGTGTGGGGGCGGCCGACCCTTACCGGAATGTGGACCTTCTCATCACGGAGATGATGACGCTCGGGTTTTCGGGGATCACAAACGTTCCCATGGCAGGGCTCTATGACGGAGACTTTCGACAGCACATCGACCACACCAACCTGGGCTATCCGGAGGAGGTCGAGCTGGTTCGTCGGTGCAATCGCCGGGACATCTTCACCGTGGCATATGCGTTCACCCCCGACGAATGCCGGTGGATCGCCGAGGCAGGGGCAGATCTCATCGGGCTACACGTGGGACTCACCACCGGCGGTCTGATCGGAGCACGAGCGGCGCTCAGCCTGGACGCCTCCTGCGAAAAGCTGGAGAAAATGGTGCAGGCGGCGCGCGACGAACGATCTGACGTTATCGTCGTCGCGCATGGTGGTCCACTCGAGGATCCCAAGAGCGTGCAAGTAGCGTTTGATCGAACCTCGGTCGATGGGTATCTCGGTGCGTCGAGTATCGAGCGGCTGCCGGTCGAGAGAGCAATCATGTCTGCAGTCGAGGAATTTAGAGCCCTCAAGCTCAGGGAGCGGTAACGTGCCCACCGCAGTCCTGATGGGAACACTGGATACCAAGGGGCGTGAGTATGCATTCGTGAAAGCTCGCCTCGCGGCAGCCGGTGTTACTCCCTTGCTCGTCGACTTCGGTGTCCTGGGCGAGCCCTCGATCGAACCGGATATCGGCTCAGCGGAGGTCGCGCAGGCCGGAGGTGCCGATCTCCACGATCTGCGCTTCAGTCGGGAAGGAAGCGATACACGGGCCGCGGCTCTCGCCATCATGGAGCAGGGGCTTATCGAAATACTGAGGCGGCTGCGAGAGGAGGGGAGGTGCGATGGCGTGCTCGGGCTGGCAGGGTCCGGTGGATCGAGCGCGATCTCGGGAGCGATGCGCTCTCTGCCGCTCGGCGTGCCGAAGCTGCTCCTGTCGACCATGGCCGCCTCGCTCGACATGGGAGCGTATATCGGCACCAGAGACATCTGTATCATGCACTCAGTCACCGATATCGCGGGTCTCAATCGTGTATCTCGCATGATCCTGGCCAACGCTGCTCACGCCCTGGCCGGCATGGTGCGAGACGCTGGGCGGGTGGAAGCGGCAATCGATAAGCCGCTGGTTGCCGTTACGATGTTCGGCATTACGACGCCCGGGGTGCTGCGCCTGGTACGACGCCTCGAGGAGAGCGGCTTTGAAACCATCGTCTTCCACGCCGTCGGTTCCGGTGGCCGCTCAATGGAGCAGATGATAGAAGAGGGCATGATCGACGGCGTAATCGATTACACCGTGAGCGAGCTGACCGATCACCTGCTCGGGGGCATATTTGACGCTGGTCCCGACCGGCTCGAGGCGGCCGGTCGGCGTGGCATCCCTCAGGTCGTCGTGCCCGGCGCTATCGAGGTCCTCAACTTCGGTGCCCGCTCCACCGTGCCTGAGAAGTATGACCGGCCGGAACGCCGGCTCATAATCCACAATCCGAGCGTGTGCGCGGTACGCATCAATCAGGAGGAGGGTGTTCAGCTTGGCAGGCTCCTGGCCGCGAAGGTGAACGCGGCCACCGGCCCAATAGCGGTGCTCCTGCCGCTGAACGGGCTGGATAAGTACGAAGCAGCGCCGGATGGCCCATACATCGACCGCCAATCTGACGAGTCACTCTTTGAAGCGATCAAGTCCGAACTACGCCAAGACATCCCATTGACCGAAATGAACGCAAACATCAACGATCCCGAGTTCGCAGACCGGATATTCGAGGCTTTCGCGCACCTGTGGAGAATGGATGCTCCACCGAAACCGAGCCCGCGGTTACGTCACCGGTTGAGCCGGTGAGCGCATGCCGGTGGAAGTGGGGGTCGCGAGGGAGCGCTCGGCCTACGAATAATTCGGGATGTAATCCTCTGTGGCAGGCGTGCTCTGATGGTAGAGGTGACATAGGGCAATGGCCACGGCATCTGCCACGTCCGGCGGGCGAGGCGTTTGCACCAGGCCAAAGGTGCGGCGCACCATCTGCTGGATTTGCTCCTTGCTGGCGCGGCCATTCCCGGTGAGAGCGCTCTTCACCTGAGTAGCGGCGTAGTGATGCAGCGGAATGTCGTGCATTCCGGCGGCGAGGCAGATAACGCCACGGGCATGCCCCATGAGAATTGCGGTACGGGGATGCTCGTAATGAGAGTAGAGCTGCTCGAGCGCCATGACATCGGGTCGGTGATCCTCGAGAAGCTCGGCGAGCTCTTCAAAGAGCCTGCGCAGACGGGTCGGAAGGGGATCCCGGGCTGCACCGCTCTCAATTGTGCCCGCTTCGATCAACCGAATCGAACTTCCCTGCTGATCGAGCACGCCGTACCCGGTCACTACCAGACCCGGGTCAACGCCCAGCGCTCTCACTCGGCGATCCCCTTTGTCAACATCAGGATCGTGTAGAAGGCGCGGTACGCTTCCAGCCCATCGGGCGCTTGGAACTCGATGGTGCGGGGTCCGGTTCGCTCGACTCCTCTGATCCACTCCGCGATGGCAGCCATATCCGCCACCAGAAAGGTGAGCTCCATGGTAACCGGACGTCGTGTCGGTTCGATCTGAGGCAGAGCCCGCAAGCACTCCTGGGCCTCACTGCGGATCAGAGCTCGCGAGTGTGCCGGGCTAAAATTCTCCGCGCTATACCGGCCGAACGACCGTTTTACCTCGGCGACATGCACGCCCGGGATGCTCTCGCGCGCCTCACGTGCAGTTACCTGGTCGCCCGTGACAAGCCGGATCGGTACACCGAAGTACTCGCAGACAAGCGCGTTGATACCAATCTCTCCGACGGTACGCCCATCCACCTTCGCCTCCCACACGACGCGGGGGCTGTAGGTGTGCGACAGAATGGCCTCAGGCTCTCCAATTGCACCGTGATAGCCCACGAAGAGAGCCGCGTCAAAGGTCGCATCCAGGCCTTGTACCATGTACATCGGCTTGTGGTGCCCCAGAACGAGACGCGCACGCGAATCGACTTCTTCCGGCAGGAGGTTGGTCATCCGAGCGTGCGCATCGTTGACGACGACGCGCTCTGCACCGCCCGCCAGGGCGCCCTCAATGGCTGCGTTGACTTCGCCGGCCATCAGCGCGCGACCCACTGCGTAGTCCTCGGCGCCCGGCAGAATCTGATTCCAACCGGCGATGCCTGCCACGCCTTCCACATCCGCGCTGATATAGACGTCCATACGGCGCGAGTATAATACAGCCGCGAGCCATGGCTAACACGCTTCTCCTGGTTGGCAACAGCTACTCCAACCAAAATCTGTTCTACAAAACGCGCTTCCTGTGCGGGGACCCATTTGTCTACGTGGAGCGCGATGGCCATCGCTTGCTCGTGACCAGTCCGATGGAGCGCGGCCGCGCGGAAAAAGAGTCGACCGTTTCCGAGGTCCGCACCTTCGACGACTACGGCTACCGGGATCTGACTCGCGAGCTCAACGACCGAGCACAGGCATTTACGGCCGTGTTGACGAAGATCGTCAGAGAGTTCGATTCGAGCAGCGTAGTAGCCGAAGGATCCTTCCCCGCGCTCTACGCCGACGCGCTGCGTCGTAATGGCGTGACTGTCGACATTGATCCTCGGCTGCTCGTCGTGGCTCGGCGACAGAAATCGGAAGCAGAAATTGCGGCAATCGAGGAAGCGCAACGTGCCACGGAGCGCGCCACCGCCCGTGCTTTGGATGTGCTCGCCGAGAGTGAGGAGCACGATGGCTTCCTTCACTTCGAGGGCAGCCTGCTAACATCTGAGCGACTCCGCACCGAGATCGAAGTATCGCTTATTTATAACGGCATGGAGAGTTCCGGTAGTCCCATCGTGGCAGGCGGACCGGGAGCTGCAGATCCGCACTGGAAGGGCGAAGGCCCGCTCACATGCGGCGAGGCGATCGTGCTGGATGTATTTCCGCGGAGCGACCGCAGTCGCTATCACGCCGACATGACGCGCACGGTTTTCAAGGGGGATCCCGGTGACCGATTACGTGCAATGTATGATGCGGTGCTCAGCGCCCAACAGGCGGGCCTGGGAGCAATTCGCGCCGGCGTCAACGGGCGGGACGTCCATCAGGCGGTGGTATCGGTATTTGAAGCGAGTGGCTTCACGGATGAGGCACAAGGACCTCGATTCGTCCACGGTACAGGCCACGGCGTCGGGTTGGCCGTTCACGAAGCACCACATATCGGACTGCTGGATGAGGAGCTCCAGGAGAACGAGGTGGTCACAGTCGAGCCAGGACTTTACGATCCGACGCTCGGTGCGGTTCGGATCGAGGATCTGGTCGTGGTTACGCGCACCGGCCACCGCAACCTGACGCGGTTCCCGAAGTACTTCGAGCTCTGAATTCGAGTCCGGATTGTCCCCGCTGCCTGCGAACGCGATTAGCCCGAAGTATCGTGCCGGCGACGGAGCGCGCGGCCTACGAAGAATTATGGAGCGCGGCTTACGAATTATTCGGGTTAGGTCACGACTTGAGACGTCTCAGAATCGACCTTGTAGCCGGCATCCTCGACCGCGGCCTTGATGGCGTTTCGATCGACGACGGTTGGATCAAACGCAACCTCGACCGTGTGTCGCTCAGGATCGATGCTCACGTCTCGAACGCCGTCGATCGTGCCGATGGTTGATTCCAGACGGTCTCGATCCTTATCGCCCCTAATGCGCGAGCTGGTAACTGAAACTCGCTCAATGACACCACTTTCCATGGTCGAGTACCTCCCAACGTGTGAGACGACGCGTCGAGCTGTCCGATGACGGGCAAACTACTCACTGTCAATGCGCCGACGGGGTCAACACCTCGCTACTTTTGGAGCAAGTGGCGTGCCACTCAAATTTGGAGTTGACAAATGGCCTCTGTTTGGGGTAGAAGGAAGAAGTAAAAAGTCCATTCGGCAGCGCAGGAGAAGTGTGATGGCGAAAGTAGGTCTGGAGCATGTGTGGAAGCGATACGGTGACGTCGTCGCCGTCCACGATATCACGCTCGAAGCACGCGACCAAGAGTTTCTGGTGCTCGTTGGTCCATCGGGGTGCGGCAAATCCACCACCCTGCGCATGGTCGCGGGGCTTGACGATATCAGCGAGGGAAGCATCAGCATCGGCGATCGGGTGGTCAACAATCTATCGCCCAAAGACCGAGATATCGCCATGGTCTTTCAAAGCTACGCTCTCTACCCCCACATGAACGTTTACGATAACATGGCATTCGGCCTCAAGCTGCGCAAGACTCCCAAAGCAGAAATTAGACAGCGAGTGCAGCAAGCCGCCGATATTCTCGGCATTGCCAATCTGCTGGATCGGAAACCGAAGCAGCTCTCGGGCGGCCAGCGGCAACGCGTTGCCCTGGGCCGCGCCATTGTCCGCAATCCGGCGGTCTTCCTCATGGATGAACCGCTCTCCAACCTGGACGCGAAGCTGCGTGTGCAGACGCGGGCAGAGCTGAGCAAGTTGCATCAGCGTCTCAAGACCACGGTCGTCTACGTCACGCACGATCAAACGGAAGCCATGACCATGGGAAATCGAATTGCCGTAATGAAGGACGGCTTCCTCCAACAGATCGATCAACCTCAAGTGCTGTACGACTACCCGGTCAATACATTCGTGGCAGGCTTTATCGGAAGTCCGGCCATGAACCTGATACCCGGAGAGCTCAAGCAGGACAACGGCCGGTTCAGCGTACAGGGGAAGGGGTTTGACGTTCCGCTTCCTGATGCGCTGGCCGATCCAGCCCGGCGACAGGATTCGTCGAACGTCATCCTGGGGATCCGACCCGAACATATCGAGCCGGTACAGACCTTCCAGGGAGAGCCGCCGAACGTGATGAATGCCACGGTCGAAGTGGTAGAGCACATGGGCAACGAGCTTTTTGTCTATCTCGCGCAGAACGGCAGCACGCTGACGGCACGGTTCCCACCCACCGTCGAGGCGACACCCGGGCAGCAAGTGCGGGCGGTCTTCGACCCAAGTAACCTTCATCTTTTCGACCAGTCGACCGGCAACGCCATCGGTCACAGCCATTCGGCTGTAGCCTGAGGTTCTCCTTTCTGAGGTCGATCGGGCAGGGCCTCGGGGCAATCGGCTCGGCACTCCGTCAATTAAGCTCGCACTTCGCGGTGATGTTGGGGGCCAATCTCGCCGCGTTCGTGCTGTCGCTCCCGATCATCGGTTTGGTCGGCCTCATCGCGTATTTTCTTCGGTCGTTGAGCCTACTTCCCATCGGTGTCACCGTCGTGGTGGCGATTCTGCCCAATCCCGCCGCGGCAGGTCTGCAGTTTTTGGCGCGCGAATATGTGCATATCGAGCCGGTATACGCACGTGAGCAGTGGGATGCACTCCGGCGGTATGGAATGATTGCGTTGAAGGCCTGGCTGCTCTCCGTGCCTGTCACGGCCGTCCTGATGTTGAACACGGTGTTCTATGCGAGCGCTCGATTTCCGCTCTCCAGGCTACTTGCCGTTCTCTGGCTCTACGTCTTACTTACCTGGTTCGCCGCTCACCTCTACGTCTATCCGCTGATCATGGAGCAGGAGGCAAAAGGCATCCTGGTCATCTATCGCAATGCGCTTCTCATTACCGTGAGCCGGCCGCTATTCACCTATATCGTGTTACCGTTCTGGCTCGGGCTCGTGCTGGTCTCCTCGGCTATCGGACTGGTGGCCGTTATCGGACTGGCGATCGGTGCAGCAATTCAACAGAACGCGGCGGCAAGGATCTTGCCGACCTTCGATCTTCCGACGCCGCGATAACAAGGTGGCCGGACCTGAGTCCGGCCACCCGAATGATGCCAGGTGATCGTGCACCATGCTGTCGACCGTGATTCACTCGTCTTACCGGAGCGACGCGGCTCCGGCCAGGCTGCTCTACGGCACCCGAAGCTTGCTGCTTACCGCTGCTTCCTTCCGGACCTGACGGGGTTCGCAGGGCTCCGCCGCGTAGAACCCGGCCTTCATTGTCGAATCGCCCGGCAGTCGCGGCTGAACCAGGCCTCGAGCATGGAATTCGACCCCGCTGTAGCGGATTGCGGGTACAGGGCACCGCTAGCTCCCCGCCTAGCACGATCACCACAATTCTGACAATCTCTTCTGATTCTGTCAATAGGGCAGCGAGCTTTGAGCAAATGTACAGTGGCCATCTGCTGCAGCGACTATCAGGCTGCTTGGACCACAGAGCAGGCGGGCAGGGAGGGCACCTCACCCAAGCAGGCCCAGAGGGCACCCCCGGGGTCACCCAAGCCTGCGGCGGGGTACCCGGGGTTGCCCCGACCACACGAATGTCGAGGATAGGCGCTTGAGTGAGCAACGGCTGATGGCTGACGCCTAATGGCTAACGGCTAAACGGCTAACGGCTAAACGGCCGGCAATTCGGCGAGCGCGGCGTCGAGCCGTTCCTGTGGCAGCTCATAATTCTCGAGCTTGCCGGCGAAATAGGCTTCGTAGGCGCCAAGGTCGAAGTGGCCGTGGCCGCTCAGATTCAGCAGAATTACCTTCTGCTCACCACTTTCTCGACAGTCCCGGGCCATGTCCATGGCTGCCTTGACGGCATGTGCCGACTCCGGCGCCGGCAGGATTCCCTCTACACGGGTAAATGTGACTGCGGCATCGAAAACCGGCAGTTGCTGATACGCGACCGCCTCAATCACGCCCTCTCGACACAGAGTGCTGAGCGACGGTGCGTCGCCATGGTAGCGCAATCCGCCGGCGTGAATCGGGGCCGGCACGAAGTTGTGTCCCAGCGTATACATCTTCAGGAGCGGCGTCATCTGGCCGGTATCTGCAAAATCGTATTCGAACATTCCGCGCGTGAGCGTGGGGCAGGCAGCCGGTTCGACGGCCAGGACCTGGAGGTTCTTACCGGACGTCAACTTGTCTTGCACGAAGGGATAAGCCAGACCGGCAAAGTTGCTGCCGCCTCCAACGCAGCCGGTTACCACGTCGGGATACTCCCCGGCCATCTCCATCTGCTTCTTGGCCTCGAGGCCGATGACCGACTGATGCAACAGCACATGGTTGAGCACGCTTCCCAGTGAATAATTGGTGTCATCGTGGGTTGCCGCATCTTCCACGGCCTCACTGATCGCGATGCCCAGGCTGCCCGGAGACTCGGGATCCTGCTGGAGAATCGCCCTACCCGACTGTGTTTTGTTCGTCGGGCTGGCAAATACCTCGGCACCATAGACCTGCATGAGTGAGCGTCGATACGGTTTCTGGTGATAGCTTGCGCTGACCATGTAGACCGTGCATTGCAGATCGAAGAGTGCGCAGGCCATGGCAAGAGCAGAACCCCACTGTCCGGCGCCGGTTTCCGTCGCCAGGCGGCGAATCCCTGCCTGCTTGTTGTAGTACGCCTGGGCGATGGCGGTGTTGGGCTTGTGGCTGCCTGCCGGACTGACTCCCTCGTACTTGTAGTAGATGTGAGCAGGCGTGTCGAGATGCTTCTCCAATCGACGCGCTCGATGCAGCGGCGTCGGTCGGTACTGCCGGTAGACGTCCCGCACCTCCTCCGGGATCGGGATGTACCGCTCGGTTGAGACTTCCTGCAAGATAATGTCCATTGGGAAGAGAGGAGCCAGGTCTTCCGGTCCGACAGGTTGCTTGGTACCCGGATGCAGGACCGGAGAGGCCGCGAAAGGCGTGTCCGCGGCGAGGTTGTACCAGGCCTCTGGAAGTTGAGATTCGTCCAGCGTGTACTTAATCTGCTCCGGCATGCAACGCTCCTTTTCCGTCGACCGCTTTCCCACTGATGGTGGATGTATGCCGTCTGACTCACATCCGCGAGTCAGACGGCCTCATAGTATATGGTAGGGTGTTTCGGTCGGGATGGAGGAAGCGGCGTGAGAGTGCTGACAATGCGCGCGCGTGGCGCGCACCGCTCGAGCTTGGGATGTGGCACAGCGGTGGCAATCGGCGTGCTCGTATTCCTTGCCGTGTCTCTGCTGTCCGCGGTGTTGTTCATCCTCGCGCCAGGTGGTAACAACGCATCTGCCTTGTATCTCCATGCTCAGCCTGGGTCACTTCGCTGGAATACAGGCGAGCGGTTCACGGTGCTGCTCATGGGTGTGAATGGTGCGCTGCATCAATCTGAGCGCACCGATTTGATGATGATTGCCTCGTTCAATCCTCGAGCCAAGACGGCGAACCTTCTCTCGATCCCCGGAAATCTCTGGGTCACGGTCCCAGGGTATGGTCCATCGCGCATCGATCAGGCATACGCCGATGGTGGACCCCGGATGGCTCTCCTGCTCGTCGAAAGCGTCACGCATGTGCCGATCCCGTATTACCTCGTGGCGACCTCGGACGGCTTCAAGCAGATCGTCGATGGCCTTGGCGGTCTGACCGTCGAAGTCAGGTCTGGGCGCTCGGGCCGGCGCTCCAGTCAACATCTGAGCGGGGCGGCTGCACTCAATTATGGGCAGACAACGGCGTCTCAGGCCGGCGGTACGAGCCGAATGTGGCGGCAACAAGAACTCCTGGCGGCGATAGAGCGCCAGGTGCAACAGCCACAAACGTTCTTTCAGATTCCGGCAATCGTTAATGAGCTGGGAGGAACATCCATCGACACTAATTTCCCCTATGACCAGGTTCAGCAACTCGCTCGTGCCCTACTTTCGCTGCCGCCGTCTCGCGTTCACGGGGCCGTACTCGATCGCAGCGACCACGCCGTGACACAGTACGGAGGCGATCAGCAAAACGTTTTGCTTCCTGCCTGGCAGAATATTCGATCGATCGCCCAACACCTCTTCGGTCCTGTCAGACTCGGGTTGCCTGGTGGAGTCGAGGTGTTGAATGGGTCGGGTCAGGCCGGCCAGGCAGCGAGCCTCGCAGACTGGCTACGTCAAGCGAATGTCTCGGTGCGGGGGTATGACTCTGCGTCCTCCTTCGGGTACGCCCATACACAAGTCGTGATCAACAATCCGACCGTCGCCGGAGCATTTTCCGTGGCGCACGCCGTTGCCGCGCTTCTCCAGGCGCCGCTCGTGGAGGGACATGTGTGGAAACCCGCGGCACCTGTCGTGGTCATAATCGGTCATGACTTTCAGGATCCAAATCAAGAGTAGACCGATCCAGTACTTTTCACGTTGACAAGCGGTCGACTACGGATATAATCCGGTAATGCTCGATATGGTTTGGGTTCGCAGCAGCCGGTTGCCTGCGGGGACACGGCGAATGCTGATAAGCTGGTTTCACACAGACCTCCTGGTGTCGCTAGACGACAATGCGAATAGAGTCTGAGTGACGAGCGTAACTGACACCGTGCGCTCACCACGTCGTCGTTAGCCTACGAGGAGTTCGTGCATACTGCCATACGCGCCAGAGCTCCAGGTGCACCGGGCCTTGCGCCTGCGGGAACGCAGTGGTTTCTCGTCTCGTTGAACGCCGCTGCCCTGGTGGCTCTTCTGGTGCTTCTCTTTATCGTTCAAACAGATTCCGCTGCTCTGCGCGTCGGTGGAATAGCAGGGGAAACAGTCGTGGCTCAGCGCACAGCCACCTATGTCGATCACAGCGCCACCGCTGCACGAAGGCAGCAGGCTATCCAATCGGTTCCAACCGTGTTCGCGACGGATGCCGGACAGGCACGCTTGCGGCGTCAGCAGGTGGAGGTTTTCTTATCCAGAGCCGCACCACTGCTCCAGGATACGATTGCCCCTCTCCAAAAGTTGACGGGGCTGCGCAGGCTGCTTCCCCCGGGGGTTTCATCTGCGTCTCTGCAGGCATTTCCCACCCTCAGCGCCGCGGACTTCAGGGTAGTGCGGGATCGCACGCTCGCACTGCTGGAGCAAGCTATCAGCCTGCCGTTTGACTCCAACCAGCTGGCCACAACCGAGG
>Ga0207416_1000633_pt1 | contig 56539 bp, 58 predicted proteins | sample PaiPotPPM11metaG_FD_184107 | JGI IMG/M metagenome (GOLD analysis project Ga0207416, IMG submission 184107) | Iron sulfur acid spring bacterial and archeal communities from Banff, Canada, to study Microbial Dark Matter (Phase II) - Paint Pots PPM... ... | reverse complement strand
AGCGACCGTAGCGGTGCAGGATCCGCAGCAGTCGATCGTGCGGCAGCGCGTAGACCGTATTGCCGTCGCGGCCCACCGTCGTCTGCGCGGCCAGCAGCTGATTGAGTAACGCTTCTTCCGCCGCTTCTTCCGTGGCGAAAATCAGCGGGTTCATGTGCTGGATATCCAAAACCGTTGCGGCGAACGTCCGCGCCTCGGGGTAGTGCGGCACGACGTTGCCGGTCGAAAACGCCAGAAAGAGGTCGCCGCTGGAAACCCGCGACGTCCACCCCGCCCGCGCTAGGCCCAAAGTGGCGCTCTTGCACAGGCGGAGCAGCTCGCTGGGAAGCAATGGCGCGTTCGTCGCAATGACGATATCGAGCGAGCGGCCGGCATTCGGTTCGAGCGGCAACAAATTCGTGATCTCCAGCCCAACCGGAACGCCTTCTACGATGAGATCCCGGCGCCGGCCGGTATTGTTCGCGTTCAAGATGACGCCGACCGTGTAGCCGCCGTCGCTTGCGGGCAGCACGCGCGATGCCGTGCCGATGCCGCCCTTGAATCCAAACGATACGGCGCCGGTGCCGGCGCCGACGCCGCCCTGTGCGACAGGCCCGCTCGTCGCCGAATCGAGCGCCCGCACCGTGTCCGCGGCGCTGTCGTGACGGCCCTGCTGGTCGTTGAGAAACCCGTCGGCGATTTCCATGACCACCGGTATCGGCTCGTCGTCGCTCACGCCGACGCCGGGATTGTGCTCGATCATCCAGGACTCGACGCCGTCGTACGCGCGGCCAACGGACATGGTGCTGGTAAAAATGATCGGCTCTTCCAAAAAGCCGGCCTCGTTGAGCCAGTGGCTGCCGGTCATCTCGCCGTTGCCGTTGAGATCCCAAGTCACCGCGAACACTTTTTTGTGCCAGACGTCGGCGCGCGGAATGATCGCGGTGATTCCGGTGCGCTCCGGCCCGACTCCCCGCACGAGACGCCCTTGCCCGCTGATATGGGTTACTTGGCCGACGCGCACGCCGGCCACATCGGTAATCGCATCGTACGCGCCGTGCGCGAATTCGCCGATCCGAATTCCCAACGCCGGAGATTTTGCATACGGCCCGGTTTGGGCTATCCACGACCCGGCCAACGCGGCGATCGCCGCAACGACTGTCGCGCTGCTCACGCCCGGGCGTTTCGTCGCACCGCAAGCGCCCGCCTACGCAACAAAGAGGAGCGGTTTGTGCGTTCACGCAACCCCAAATGACATGCAAAGGGCGATGCGGCGCCGCGAATTCCTGGCGCTCGTCGGTGCCGCGTCCGGCGCGAGCGCGATCCTCGGCGCGGCCGCGGCGGCGCAACCGACGGCTCCGGAATGCGGCCCGGAAGCGTGCTCGACCGTCCGCGTTCGACTCTTCGGTCCGGCGCTTGCGCGGCTGGAAGTGTCGTGCGTCTCCGGGCTGACGATCACCGATGGATCGCAAGCGTATTCGGGGGACGCGGCGGCGTTCGATTCGGCTGCGCCGGACGCTGCAACCATCGACGGCCGAACGCAGCAGCTGGCTGGGCCGCTGCTCTTTGTGAAAGCGGCGGCGCCGATCGCGGTTGCGGCATTCAGCGCGGCCGGGCTCATCGCGCAGCGTAGCTATGCCGGCTGGCTCAATCTGGCGTTCGGCGCGGGCGGCATTTCGGCCGTCAACGTCGTCGACATTGAATCGTACGTCGCCGCGACGCTCGCATCGGAAGTCAGCCCGAGTTGGAACTTCGAGTCGTTAAAAGCGCAGGCGATCGTCTCGCGGACGTACGTCGCGTCGGCGCGGTCGCGCAGCTCCAAACGAGATTTTGACGTCACCGACGGCACGTCGAGCCAAGTGTACCACGGCGCCGACAACGTGAGCGCGGCGTTCGTTTCGGCGGCGGCGGCGACCGCCGGACACGCCATCTTCGACGGTCCGAAGATCGCCCAGGTGTTTTACAGCGCGGCGTGCGGCGGCCACACCGCGGCCGTCGTCGAACTGACCGGGCGGGACGGTCCGGCGTATCTCGACGGCATCGTCGACGCCGACGTCGCGGGCCACGCGTACTGCGCTCGCGCAACGTACTTTCAATGGAAGAATCTGATTCCAAGCGACGCCATGGCGCGATTGGTCGGCATCGCGCCGGCGCAGCTGTCCGACGTCGCCGTCGCCGAGCGGTGGCCGGACGGCCGCGTCAAGACCATCGCCGTCTCGCCGGTCGGCGGCGACGCAATTCCCATGGACGGCCACGCGTTTTATCGGATGGCTGCCGCTTCGCTCGGCTACAAAGTGCTGCCGAGCACGCTGTTCGACGTGCGGCGCAACGGCAATGCGTTCGAAGTGAACGGCCGCGGGCTAGGCCACGGCGTGGGCATGTGCCAGTGGGGAGCGCGCGGGCGCGCGGACGCAGGCGCCAGCGGACCGGACATCGTCCGAGCGTATTTTCCGGGAACGAACGTGCGCTCTCTACCAGCGTGAGGCTTCGTCCAGCATGCGGCCCTCCGCCGCCCATACGGCGTCGAGCGACGTCGTCCAGTCGTTGACCAGAAATACGTAGATGAGCAAGCCGTGGTGTGCGGTCTTGATATAGCCGGCGAGACCGCTGACGCCTTCGATGTAGCCGGATTTTCCATACACGCGGCCGGTCGCGGCCGCGCCGATGGGGTGCGCGCGAACCGTGCCGTCAATCCCGACGCGCGGCAGCAGCGAAATAATTTGCTCCCCGTTCGTTCCCAGCGCAAGGGAGCGCAGCACGCTGCCGAGCATCAAAGCGGTGACCCGGTTATCCGGCGACAATCCCGAGCCGTCCGCGAGCCGCACCCCCGGTGGATCCGCGGCCATACGATCGAGCACGTCGCGTTCAGCGGCGAAGCCGTTTTTGGGCGTGCCGAGTCCGCGCGTCGCGTAGCCGACCGCGCGCAGCAGCTGTTCGGCATAATGATTGTCGCTGTCGAACCACATCTTTTTGACGATCGCGGTCAGCGGACGGGAGCGATGCGTCCAAAGCAACTGCGCGGCGCGCGGCGCCGTCGCCACGCCCGTCGGGCCTGCGACGGCGATGCCGTGCCGGCGCAAGATCGTCGTGAGAATGATCGCCGCACGAGGCGTTGGATGGCTCAAACTGCGCCAAAATTTTTGCGGAACGCCTTCCGGGATCTGGCCGGAAAGCAGATATGTTCCGTCGGTCGGAGCGGGATCGATACGCAGTTCGGTATCGGCGCCGAACGCGACGGTTGCGATGGAGCCGTCGAGCCGGTCGATGGCGCCCGGCGGCTGTACGTCGACGGAGGCCGGCTGACCGCTGGCGGCGGGAGTAACGGTGAATTGGATCGCGCCGTTGTCGATGCAGACGGCGCTCGCCGGCGCCGCCCAGCCATAGATCAGATCTTCGGAGGACCATGTTGAGCTGACGCCGTCCGCACCGAACTCGGAGCCGTCGGCATATACGCCGCCGGAGATCAGCCGGACGCCCGCTCGCGTAAGCGCCAGCGCCGCTTCGTTCAAATCGTGCGATGACAACTCGGGGTCGCCGCTGCCGACGAGATAGACGTCGCCCTCAATGACGCCGCCGCGCAGCGGGCCGGTCGCGACCAACCTCGTGGTAAAGCGGTGTGCCGATCCCAACGTGCGCAGCGCGGCGGCGGCAACCACCAGCTTCATCGTTGAAGCGGGTACGAGCGGAATGTCGGGTCCGTGCTCGTAGAGCGGCCGGCCGCTGCGCGGATCCAAAAAGACGACGCCGGTGGACACCGGAAACGTCCCGTCGTTGACGATCGCCCTGATTCCGCCGGCAAAAGCGGCGCGATCCGCTGCGCTCCACTGCGCGCCGGACAATGCGGCGCCATTCGCGAGCTCGGTTTCGGGCTTGCGTTCGGAAAGCGTCGCCCTGATGGGTGGCGTCATATGATCGTGGTACGCGCGAATCGCGATGCTTGCGCTGCCGACGACGATGATGACGACGGCGATGACGAGTCCGACCCGGCGCCGAACGAGCGCGGCGCGACGCGCCCTAGAGCGCCGGCGCGTTCGCGCCACGTCCGGGACGGGGCGATATCGCGTTTGCGGCTGGCGAATGCGCACGACCGCCGGAAACTTGGCGCGCGCGGCGCGCGAGACCTTGCAAGGAATTTATGCCGCCGGATTCGCACAATTCCTCATGAACCCGCTGCCAAACGTATTTCGTTCCGGCGTAGCAAGGCAATACGACTCGAGAGAATTGGAAGAGCTGCTGCGCGCGTTGCACCAATTGTCCACTGCGCTGGCGCGCGAGACGGACCCCGACACGTTGCTCAGCTACGCGGTCCAATCCGCGGCCGCGGGGACGCACGCGAGCCGCGCTATCGCGTTGCTGTACAAGCGCGCCGAAAACGCATTTGTGGGGCGAGCGCCGGCGCCCGGGTTTGTCGACGAGGAGGCGGATCGGTTGCGCGTCGGCATCGGTGAATGCGCGGACCTCGACGCGGCCTTCTTTCGGGGTACGAACGCCTGCTGGCCGTCGGCCGACCGAAGCATCCGCCCGCCGACAATTCTTTCAACGGTCGGGGCGTCGAACGTGCTCATTGCGCGCCTGCGCTCGGGAGATGAAAACACCGGCGCGCTGTGTTTGTTCGACAAGAGCCGCAAGTTCGGCAGCTTCGGGGCGATCGATCTTGCATTCGCGGAAACCGTCTCGGCGCAGCTGCAAACAGCGTTGGCCGCGGCGCGGACCGCCTCAAGCAGCGCGCCGACGGCTGCGGCGGCACCGCCCAGACGGCGCTTTGACGATTTTGCCGCGCTCGAGATCGAGCGGGCGGAAAAGCTCGGACATGCGCTCGGTTGCATCGTCATCGAAGTCGTCGGTTTTGGAGACATCATCGCGAAGTACGGCCGGCAAACCGCGGAATTCGCCGTCACGGAGCTGGCCGATTGCGTTCGCGAGAACGCTCGTCATATCGACGTCGTGGCGCGCGACGACGCGCAAACGTTGATCGTGCTGCTGCCGGGCACGGATGCCGAAGCCATCAGCGCCTTTTGGAGCCGGCTCGCCGCAGAGATCGATGCGATGAATTTCCAGAGCGTAGGGAAAGTGCAGGTCCGCCACGGCTTGGCCTGCTATCCTGGGAGCTCCGACTCGCCGGTCAACGTCGTCCTCTCGGCGCTCAAAGAGCTGAGAAGCACGCCGGCCGCTTAGCGGCTTGCGCGGCCGCTCGCGTCCTCCCACCACTCGAGCCGGGGCGTCCATCGGCCGAACCAGTATGCCAGCGATTGCCAGCGACCGAACTGCGCGAAGCGGCGGCGGATTTGTTTTTCCGTCGGCTTTCGACCTCTGAAGAACGCGCGCTTCGCATAGGCGTAGGTCGCGCTGTCCACCGAGATATGATGGTAGCGCCCGAGCAGGTTCATGAGAAAGTGGGCGGACGATTTGCCGATTCCTTTGACGGCGGTGAGCGCCTTGAATAATTCATCGGGAGACATTTTTGCCGCCGCCGCGTCGAGCGCATCGAGGTCGATGTCGCCGTTTTTTTGGCGCTGCGCCAGTTCGATGATGTACGGAGATCGGTAGCCGGCGCGGACGGACTCGCGTAAAAAGCGTTCGCCGGCGCGCGCCACCTGGCCGGGCGTCGGCCACGCTCGCAGCGCCGGGTCCGCCGGACACGGATCGCCGAGTTGCGCGAGGCGATTGATCATGACGACCGCCTGCTTCCAGAGCACGTTCGTGCCGAGGATCGTCTTGATGACGTCTTCCCAAAGCGTGGAGCCTCGCAGGCAGCGCCCGGCGCCGAAGCGCAGCGCGTCGCCTAATTCCGGCCGGCGGCGGCAGAGCGCATGAAACTCGCGCAGGTCCTCATCTAACCTGAGCATGACGCGCACGCGCCGCCCGAGCTCCGCGGCGACGCCGGGGTCGTCCGGCCGCACGCCGCGGATGACGACGACGACGTCGCAGTAACCGCGCCGCAAGGATCTGCCCTCGCGGATGTCCAGCAGCATCACCCGACCGTCCATCAAGCGCTCCGCGCGCTGCAAGCAATTGTGCCGCGCGTCCCAACGAAACGGTCGCGTCTGATACCAGCCGTGCGATACGGCCGTGGCGAATAGGCCGAAGGGTTTGCGCACGGGAAGCGCGATGCCGGCTGCTTTGAGTGCTGACATGGCGGTCGAGCTTCGCTCGGCCGCGTCATCGACCTTCGCTCCAACCACGATAACTCAACCGGCAATTCGGTGGACCGTGCAGTGGTTCGAGCGCAACTCGATGAATCGCCCGACCACCTGGTCGGGCGTCAGATGTGGATGCGAGAGGCCGGCGCAGCGCACGTCGTGAAACCCCAAGCCTCATCATGGCGACGACATCGCGGCCCGCTGACGCCGCGGACGCACGCAGCGTAGAACTCGCGCGCCGCATCGTGGCCGGCGACTGGCGCGCGCTGGCACGCGGCATTACTCTGATCGAAAACGATGATCCCGGCGCCGTCACACTCGCGGCCGCGTTGTACCCGCATACCGGCCACGCGCACATCATCGGCGTCACCGGCCCGCCCGGTGCGGGCAAGAGCACGCTCGTCGACGCCCTCGCGCGCGTCGTCCGCTACGACGGCCGAACGGTCGGCATCGTAGCCGTCGACCCGTCCAGTCCGTTTACCGGCGGTGCGGTGCTTGGCGACCGCGTGCGCATGCAGCGCCACGCCGGTGACGCGGGCGTTTTTATCCGCAGCATGGCCTCGCGCAGGACGACCGGCGGACTCGGGCCGGCGACCCGCGACGTCGTCCGGGCGCTCGATGCCTCCGGCCGCGACGTGATCCTGATAGAGACGGTCGGCGTCGGTCAGATCGAGCTCGAGATCGTGAAGGTCGCCGACACGGTGATCGTCGTGACCGTGCCCGGCTTGGGCGACGGCGTACAATCGATCAAGGCCGGCTTGCTCGAGATCGCCGACTGTTTCGTCGTCAACATGGCGGATCGACCCGGCGCCAACGCGATGGTGGCTGATTTGAAGACGATGCTCACGCTCGGCGGCTCTGAGGAGCGCCGCCGGCGCTGGAAACCGCCCGTGTTGCAGACCGTCGCGACGTCGGACACGGGTGTCCCCGAAGTTTGGGATGCCTGCCAGCGCCACCATCAAGTCTTGGAAGCGGACGAACGCATGGGCCGCGCGCACGATCGTCTGCGCGAAGAGGTCATCGAGGCCGTTCGACTCCGCATTGGGACTTTGGTCGGGGAACAGCTCGCGAACGACGGGTCAATGGAGCCGGTGCTCGCTCAAGTCTTGAGTCGCGAACTGGACCCGCGTTCCGCTGCGCGGCGAATCATCGAGGCAAAACTCAAAAATTTCCGGTGAGATTTTTGGAAAAGGGGTATACTGTAAGCACGCCCGTTTGCGAGCGGGGCGGGTTGACGTGTTCTTGAGGAGACGCCTACCATGGTTAACGAACCGAAAACCCTCGTCGAAGAACTCGGCGAAAAGGACGTGCTTCGCATCGATCCGGTCCACGAATACGAGGGGCGCCTTCAGCTGCGCAAATTCAGCGAGCAGCGCCTTGCGGCGTCCGGCGATGAAAGCGACGAGCTCGTCGAGTTGGGCCGGCCGACGGGGCCGTGACGAGCGAACCGTCATCTTAAAAACGGCCGCGACTGCGCGGCCGTTTTCTTTTCCGGTCGCCGAAAGGCGCCCGCTACGCTACGCAAGTCGGACGACTTCGCCTTGGCGCGCCGCTTCGGCCGGCATCCCGTACTTTTGTTTGACCGCCAACGCAAGCGAAGCCGCCTGATTGGGTTCGCCGTGCACGAGATACACGCGCGGCTGGTTCGTAAATCCCCCAAACCAACGCAACAGTTCGTTGCGGTCCGCGTGCGCGGAGTATCCGTCGACGTGCGCTATGCACGCCGCAACGTTGATTGATTGCCCAAAGATGTGCACCGATTTGGCACCGCCGACGAGCGCAGCGCCAATCGTATTCGGCGATTGAAAGCCGACGAAGCAGACCGTGTCCGCAGCCCGCGGCAAACGGTTGCGCAAATGATGAAGGACCCGGCCGCCGTTCGCCATGCCGCTCGCCGAAATGACGATCGCGGATGATTGCAGCGCGTTGATCTTTTTTGAATCCGCCGCAGACGGCGTTAACGTGACGTTTTCCGCACCGAGATTGGCATCGTCCGTTCCGAAACGCACTTTTGGATCGAAACGCATAAATTCCGAATCTCGCGCCGTGATTGCATCGGCCTGAATCGCCATCGGGCTGTCGACGTAGATGTCCGTGCGGGGAATCCGGCTGCTGCGCTGCAACTGACCGAGATCGTACAAGATCTCTTGCGTCCGACCGATGGCAAATGCCGGAATGACCAGGCAGCCGCCGCGCCGCGCCGCGGCGTTGATCACCGCGGCGAGATCGTCCTGCGGATTCGTTGCCGGGTGCAACCGATCGCCGTACGTTGATTCGCACAACACGTAATCGCTCTGCGCGATCGGCGAAGGGTCGTCGAGCAGCGGTCTACCGTAGCGACCGACGTCGCCGGTAAAGGTTAGCTTCTTTGAGTCGAACCATAATTCGACGATGGCGGAACCGAGGATGTGGCCCGCGTCGGTGAGGCGAAATCGGCAGCCGGGGATGTCGGTGCGCTCGTCGCCGTAGGCTACCGGCTCGAACATACGCGCGACGCGAGCTACGTCTGCCGGCGTGTACAACGGCGTCGCGTGCAAGCCGCGCTCCGGATGACGCTGCGCGCGCTCGGCCTCTTCGGATTGCAGGTGCGAGGCATCTGCGAGCACGAGGTTCGCCACGTCAACCGTGGCGGACGTCGTGAAGATGGTGCCCGCAAAGCCTTGCTGGACGAGCGCGGGCAGGTAGCCGCAATGATCGAGATGCCCGTGCGACAGCAGCACCGCGTCGAGATGCTTCGGGTCCACCGGCGGCGGCGTCCAGTTCCGGTCAACGAGCTCCTTGACGCCTTGATACATGCCGCAGTCGAGGAGCAGGCGCGCGCCGGAATCCGTTTCGACGAGGTGCTTGCTGCCGGTTACGACGCCCGCGGCGCCGATGAAGGTGATCTGGGCCACGCTGGATCCTCCGGATTCGCCTCCTCGACGAATGTCGACGGACGCCGGTAATGAGATTTTTGGTACTCGGCGATGCAGCGCTCGACCAGCCGTTGGGGATCGGCGTCGTAGATCATCACCGCGCCGGTTTCCTTTTGGATCATGCCGACGATGGTAGGTATTTGATCCGCGATTCCCCCGCTGTCGCTCAGCACGCCGATCAGCTTGCCTTCATCGTAGGCGATGCTGAACTCGCCGAGCGTGCCCGATCTTCCGCCCGCGATGACGACGATATCGGAAGAATGGACGTTGTCGACCTCGCGGCCCATCAAGCCGCTGCCGGTATAGATGATCGCATCGAATGCGTCCACCGGAGACTCGTATTTGCGCACGTGTTCGCTGCGCGACAGCGCCGGTGAGATGCCGATTGAAAGACCGCCCGCATCGCGCGCGCCGCGCGCCGAGTCGTACGGCAGCCCCGGGCAGGCGCCGGTAACGAGCACGCAGCCGGCGTTTGCGATGGCGCGGCCGAGACCATACGCGCGCTCGCGGATCGCCGGATCGATGTAGCCGCCCGCGGCGCCCATGACGCCGATCGTGCGGACCGTAGGATCTTGCTGCGGATCGTACGATGGGTCTTCTTCGACCGCTGCATCGCCGACGTAGGGCCGCATTTCCTGACGGATTGCGCTTTCACCGTCGGATAATAACGGATTGGTTTTCGGCAACTCGGACACCGCCGGAACCTTCAGGCAGCAGAGGCTTGTACCCTTGAGCGGCCGTATAAGACAACGATGCAGACTCGTTCGGACGTTCGTAACATTGCGATCGTCGCGCACGTCGACCACGGCAAGACGACGCTGGTCGACGCGATGCTCAGGCAGGCCGGCGTCTTTCGCGATCCATCGCACGCCGGCGAGCGGATCATGGACGTGAATCCCATCGAGCGCGAGCGCGGCATTACGATCCTCGCAAAAAATACCGGCATCGCGTGGGGCCCAATCAAGATCAACATCGTCGACACCCCCGGACACTCGGATTTCGGCGGCGAGGTCGAGCGCGTGCTGCAGATGGTCAACGGCGTGCTGCTGCTCGTCGACGCCGCAGAGGGACCGCTGCCGCAGACGCGTTTTGTGCTGCGCAAGGCGCTCGAGCAGGACCTTCCGGTCGTGACCGTCATCAACAAAATCGATCGGAAAGACGCGCGGCCGGCGGAAGTGCTCGACGAAGTGCTGGCGCTGTTCATCGACATCGGCTGCGCCGACCATCAGCTCGATTTTCCCGTGCTCTACACCAACGCCCGCGCGGGCACCGCGACCTTTGATCTCAAGGGCGCCGGGACTGATCTGCGGCCGCTCATGGCAGCGATCATCGAGCATATTCCGGAACCGCCCGGCGACGACGAAGGTCCTTTCCAGATGCTCGTGTCGAATATCGACCATAACGAGTACGTCGGACGCGTCGCGATCGGGCGCGTCTTCCGGGGCATCGTGCGGACGGGCGACGCCATCGCGCGCATCCGCGGTGACGAGCGAACGACCCATCGGGTGACGAAGATCTTCGATTTCTTCGGTTTGCAGCGGCGCGAGCTCGAACGTGCGCGCGCCGGCGACATCATCGCGCTGTCCGGCGTCGAAGCCGTCAACATCGCCGACACGCTGGCCGACGCCGCGCAGCCCGAGGCGGTCGACGCGGTGCTGGTGGACGAGCCGACCGTTTCGGTCGAGTTTTTGGTGAACACGAGTCCGTTCGCGGGCCGGGAGGGCAAGTACCTGACGAGCCGGCACTTGAAAGAACGGCTCGAGCGCGAGCTGCAAAGCAACGTCGCGCTGCGGGTGATCCCGACGGCATCGCCTGACACGTTCACCGTTTCGGGCCGCGGCGAGCTGCATCTGTCGGTGCTGATCGAGACGATGCGGCGCGAAGGCTACGAGCTGGCGGTTTCTAAGCCTCAGGTCATCGTGGTCGAGCGCGGCGGAAAGCAGATGGAGCCGGTCGAGTATCTCGTGGTGGACGTCGCCGAAGAATACGCAGGCGCGGTGATCGAGGCGTTGGGCCGGCGGCGCGCGCACATGCTGAACATGCTCCAGTACGGTTCGCAGCAGCGCTTGGAATACACCCTGCCGACGCGGGCGCTGTTCGGCCTGCGCGGCGAACTCATGACGCTCACCCGCGGCACGGCGATCGCGAACCATACGTATTTCGATCATCAGCCGCTGGCGGGCGAGATTCCACACCGCGGCGTCGGCGCGCTGGTCAGCGCGGAAACCGGCGTGACCACCGCCTACGCTTTGGACAACCTTCAGGCACGCGGCACGTTTTTCGTGGGGCCGCAGACCGATGTCTATGCCGGCATGATCGCCGGCCGCGCCAAGACCGAGGACGATATCGTCGTGAACGTCTGCAAGGCGAAAAAACTGACGAACATGCGCGCAGCGGGATCCGACGACGCGCCCAATCTGCCGCCGCCCGAGCCCGTCACGCTCGAGCGCGCGCTCGAGTTCATCGAGGACGACGAGCTGGTGGAGGTCACGCCGAAGTCCATCCGGCTGCGCAAGCGCCTGCTGACGGAGGAAGATCGGCGCCGCGCTCGTTCGCGGGCGATGCTCGCTCGCGCGTTGTAGCGCGCGAGCGAAGGTCGCTGCTCCCTTCGAGCGAAGCTCGAACCTTTGATGATCCTGCACGCCGACCTCGACGCATTTTATGCCGCCGTCGCGCAGCGCGACGATCCGTCGCTGCGCGGCAAGCCGATCGTCGTCGCCGGTTCGAGCAGGCGGGCCGTCGTGTTGACGGCATCGTACGAAGCGCGCCCGTTCGGCATCCGCAGCGCCATGCCGCTCTATCGGGCCAAAGAGCTGTGCCCCAAGCTCATCGTTACCCCGCCCCAATACGAAACGTATCGCGCGGTCAGCTCGACCATGTTCGACATCCTTTCGAAACACGCGCAGACCGTCGAGCGGCTCTCGTTCGACGAGGCGTTCGCGGACGTCGGTGATGTCTCGCTTGAAGATGCTGTCACCATCGCCGCGACGCTCAAACGTGAGGTGCTCGAAGCGACGGCGCTGACGGTTTCGCTCGGCGTCGCAAGCGGAAAAATGGTCGCCAAAATCGCCAGCGACGACGGAAAACCCGACGGCTTGATCTCGGTCGCGCCCGGCACGGAGGAGACGTACCTCGCGGACAAACCCGTCGACCGGCTGTGGGGCATCGGTCCGAAGACCGCGCGGCGCCTGCGCGGCCACGGCGTCGAGCGCATCAAAGACATCGCGCAGCTGCCGGAGGAGCGCCTGTACCAGCTGTTCGGCAAGTGGGGCGCCCAGCTGCGCGACTTGGCGCGCGGCATCGACCGGCGCGCGGTCGTTCGAGATGAAGAGTGGCGCTCGATCTCGAGCGAGGAGACGTTCGAGCGCGACGTGACGGATATCGAGGCGCTTGCGAACACCGCGCGCGACGAGGCGCAAGACGTGGCGAACCGGCTGCAGCGCCACGGGTTGTGCGCCTACACGGTCGCGATCAAAATCAAGTCGGCAGATTTTTCGATCAGCGGGCGCCAGACGACTCTCGCGCAGCCCACGGATGACGCGGCGGTCATCGCCGCGGCGGCGATCTTCTGCTTGAGGCGGATGAACGTTGCCGGAAAGCCGGTGCGGCTGGTCGGCGTGCGCGCGGCGTCGCTCGTGGCAAAACCGCCGAAGCAGATTAGCCTGTTCGGCGGGAGTTAAGGACCCTGGTAGACGACTTCGATGCGCAGCCCGCTCGGATCTCGCGCCCACAGCGCGTAGTAGTCGTCCCCGTATTCGTCAACCGCGGCGGGCGGGTCGTCGACATCCGCGCCCAGCTCGTCGAGTAATTTGGCGCATTCGTCGACTTTGGCCCGCGAGTCTGCGTTCAACGCCAAATGGTCGAAACCCACGCGCCGCTCGCTATTGAAGAGATCGTCCTTGCTGCTGTTGGCTTTAAGGATGACGAGCTCGAAGCCCTCGCGCTGATAACCAAACGAATCGTCCTTTTCAAAGACCTGATCGAAGCCCAGCGCCGGCAAGAGCGCATCGTAGAATTTCTTAGCGACGCGGAACGCATCGGTGCCGATCGTCAAATGGTGAATCGGATGTACGGGCATGCGCCCCTCTTTGCGACGTGCCCAACCGCACATTCCTGCCGAAGACACGGGAATTGTAGCCTCGCGGCGAAGGGCGTCCGCTATGCCGACCGTTCTTTACTTCCACGCGTTGTGGGCACATCGCTTTTTGGACGACGCCGCCATCGCGGTCGCGCAATTCGGTCTCGTCATCCCGCTCGTGGCGTTTGCGGCCGGGTCCGTTCGCCAAAAGCTACGCGCCCAATTGGCCGGCCGGCTTTTCGTCGCGGCGCTGGTCGCCATCGCTCTCGATCTGATTGCCGGGCACGTGTATTCGCATCCCCGGCCGTTCGTCGTCCTGCACCTGACGCCGCTTCTTCCTCACTCGCCCGACAATGCGTTTCCCTCGGATCATTCTGCGGTCGCAGCGTTTATCGCGGCCGCGCTGTTCTTCATCGACGCGCCCACGGCGGTCGTCGCGACCGTTGCCGCCGGATTGATCGGCGTGGCGCGCGTATACTGCCTGCTGCACTGGCCGAACGACATCGTTGGAGGATGGATCATTGGCGCGCTGCCGGCGATTGTTGCAATGGCGACCGCGATAACCTCGCAGCCGCGACGTGTAGGAAGCTAGGTTTCCTCGGCGGCGTCGTAGCGCAAGGCAAGCGCCTGCTTCAGCACCTTCAGGCCGAGCAGCGCGCACTTCAACCGGGCAGCGGAAATCGCGATGCCGAGATTGGCGAGCACTTCGCCTTTGCCGATCGCGTCGATCTCGGCAAGCGTCTTGCCTTTGATCTCCTCGGTGAGCAGCGACGCCGACGCCTGCGAGATCGCGCAGCCGCGGCCCTTAAACTTCACGTCAGCGATCTTGCCGTTGCGAATGGCGACGTCCATGCGGATCTTGTCGCCGCATAGCGGGTTGAGATCCTCGAACGTCGCATCCGGCTGATCCAGCGTTCCGGCGTTGCGCGGATTCCGATAGTGGTCGAGGATGAAGTCGCGGTAGAGTTCATCCATGCCGGAGACCGCAGGATCGTGCATCACTGCCTGGGTTCCTCAAGCGATCTTGAACAGCTTTTTGGCTTTTTCGATGGCGGCGACGAGCGCATCCACCTCGGTCGGCGTGTTGTAGAGATAGAACGATGCGCGCGCGGTTGCGGACACCCCCAGCTGCTCCATCAGCGGCTGGTTGCAGTGGTGGCCGGCGCGAATCGCGACGCCTTCGCTGTCCAGGATGCTCGCCAAGTCGTGGGCGTGGATGTCGCCGACGGTAAAGGAGATGACGCCGGTCCGGTGCGTCATGTCGGGACCATACACCGTCACCGCGCTCGTCTCGCGCAGCCGCTGCATGGCGTAACCGGCGAGCTCCAGCTCGTATTGATGAAGCCGATCCATGCCGACCGCCTCGAGGTAGTCGATGGCCGCGCCGAAACCCACCGCTTCGGCGATGGCCGGCGTGCCGGCCTCAAAACGCGCGGGAACGTCGGCGTACGTCGACGACTCCATCCTCACCACGCCGATCATCCCGCCGCCTGCCATGAACGGCGGCATCGAATCGAGCAGCTCCTTGCGTCCCCACAGCATGCCGACGCCCGTCGGCCCGAGCATTTTATGGGCGGAGAAGGCCAAAAAGTCGCAGCCCCAAGCGTCCACGTCGACCGGCAGCCGCGGTACCGCCTGGCAGCCGTCCACCACCGAGATCGCGCCCGCGGCGCGCGCCCGCGCGGACAGCAGTCGCACGTCGTTGATCGTGCCGAGAGAATTGCTCACCGCGGTGAAGGCGAACAGCTTGGCGCCGGCGAGCAGCGCATCGAGATCGCTCAAATCCAGCAGGCCGTCGTCGGTCACCCGCACCCAGCGCAGTCGCGCGCCTTTATCTTGCGCCAGCATCTGCCAGGGCACGAGGTTGGAGTGGTGCTCCATGCCGGTGACAACGATGACGTCGCCCGGCTGCACATGCGTTCGGCCCCACGCGTAGGCCACGAGGTTGAGGCCCTCGGTCGCGTTTCGAACGTAAATGCATTCGGCTGCGCTTCTTGCACCGATGAATTTTGCAACCTTGGCGCGCGCCTCTTCGTACGCTTCGGTAGCGAGCTCGGAAATGTGATAGACGCCGCGATGGATGTTGGCGTGATAGCGGCGATAGTAATCGTCCATCGCGTCGATCACTTGGATCGGCTTCTGCGACGATGCCGCGCTGTCGAGGAAGACGAGCGGCTTGCCGTGCGGCCGTTCCTTCAAAATCGGAAATTCCGAACGGATGCGCGCCACATCGCTCTGCGTGAGCGCGGGCGTAGCTGCCCGAGCAAGCGCCGCCATCATCAGAGCTCGACGGCGATGTCGCCGTTCTCGGTGCGCACGGCATAGCTCTTCACCGGTGCGACCGCCGGCAGACAGGTGACCTCGCCCGTGCGCACGTCGAAACGCGCGCCGTGGCGCGGGCATTCCACTTCGTAATCGATCAACTCACCTTGATCGAGCGCGCCGCCGTCGTGCGTGCAGACGTCGTCGATCGCGTAGATGGTGCCCGCATAGTTGCATAGTGCGATATGCCGACCGGCCGCCTCAACAACCTTGATGGTTCCGGTCGGGACGTCCGCTAACTTCGCCACGGTCACCAGCTCCGCCATGCGCTGCTACTGCACGCCGAGCCGACCGATGTGCGGCGCGATCTTCGCCGCCAGCGGCTCGGTGAGCAAGGGGTTCGCGATCTTTTCGAACACTTCTTGGAAAAATCCCTCGACGATCATGCGCGATGCAGTCTCAACGTCCAAACCGCGGCTGGTCAGGTAGAACATGATGTCGGCGTCGATCGGCCCGACGGTGGCCCCGTGCGTGCAGCGCACGTCGTCCGCTTCGATTTCCAGTTTCGGCTCTGTGTCGGCGCGCGCGCCCACGGCAAGCAGCAGGTTGCGGTTGGCTTGATACGCATCGCTGCGCTGTGCGCCGCGATCGATGACAATCACGCCCGTGTAGACCGAATGCGAGTCGCCGTCGAGCGCACTTTTGAAGAGCAGGTCGCTGCGCGTGTTGGGCGAGCGGTGGCCCTGCAGCGTATGGTAGTCGAATTGCTGGTTACCCTCGGCGAAGACCAGGCCGAGCATGTCGCTCTCGGCGCCCGGCCCGCACAGCTCAACTTCTACGTCGCTCTTCGACAAGCTGCCGCCGATGCCGAAATTCAGGGTGATGAGCTTGGCATCGCGCGCCAGCCGCGCGTGCTGATGCGACAGCGCGACCGTCGAACGGCCGCAATCCTGAACGTGCGCGTACGTGAGGCGCGCACCCTCGCCGAGCGCGATGTCGACGCGACCGGCGCAAAGGCGCTCGGTCTCCCGGTGGGTTTCGCTCAGCGCGGCTTTAGCATTGGCTCCCACGCAGATGACGACCCGCGGATAAGCACCCGATCGAACCTGCAGGCCGATCGGCGCAGACGTTTCGACGCCGTCGGGAACGTAGACGAACGCGCCGCCCTGCCAGGCGGCCTCCGCCAGCGCTGAATACTTCGCGAGCACGTGAGGCGCGCGCGGGCCGAGGATTGCATCTCGGACGTAGGCCTCGTGGGTGCGCAGCGCGTCGTGCAGCGACGTTGCGATCACACCCTTCGCGCGATCGGCGTCGGCGACCACGAGTTCGATCTCCGGCGCCGCCGGATCGACCGGCGAAAGATCGATCGACTCCAGCGACAGGCGCCGCCAGCCCTCGGTCCGGTTCGTCGGCGCCGCGCTGCTTTCGAAGCGCGCGACCGCGGCCGCGCGCGCTTCGCGCAACCAGGCGGGCTCGCTGCCGGCCAAAGAAATGGCCTCGACCGCCGAGCGGTCGAGGAAAGGCTTCGTTGTGGTGGAATCGGCGTACGCCGGTCCCGCTACACCAAGCGGCATTAGCCGACGGAGCCTTCCATCTCCAGTGCGATCAGCCGATTCAATTCCACCGCGTACTCCATCGGCAGCTCCTTCACAAAGGGTTCGAAAAAGCCGTTGACGATCATCGTCGTCGCTTCGACCTCGGTAAGCCCGCGGCTCATCACGTAGAACAGCTGCTCTTCGCCGACTTTGGAGACCGTCGCCTCATGCTCGATGCGCACGTCCTGGGCGTCGACTTCCATCGTGGGATAGGTGTCCGAGCGCGATTGCGGATCCATCAGCAGCGCGTCGCAGCGCACGTTTGACTTTACGCCGGTGCAATTCGGGTATACTTTGACGAGGCCGCGGTAGCTCGTGCGCCCGCCACCTTTGCTCACCGACTTGCTCGTGATGATCGACGTCGTGTTCGGCGCCGCGTGGATCATCTTCGAACCGGCGTCCTGATGCTGGCCTTCGCTCGCGTAGGCGATCGACAGCACTTCGCCGCGCGCGCCTTCGCCCATCAAGTACACGGACGGGTATTTCATGGTCAGCTTGGAGCCGATGTTACCGTCGACCCACTCGACGTGTGCGTTCTTGCGGGCCACCGCGCGCTTGGTGACCAGATTGAAGATGTTTTTGTACCAGTTCTGGATGGTCGTGTAACGGATATGGGCGCCTTCTTTGGCGATGAGCTCGACGACGGCCGAGTGGAGCGAATTCGTCGAATACGACGGCGCCGTGCAGCCCTCGATGTAATGCACGAACGAGCCGGGCTCGGCGATGATCAGCGTACGCTCGAACTGGCCCATGCTCTCCGCGTTGATGCGGAAATAGGCCTGCAGCGGCACGCTCACGTGGACGCCCGCCGGCACCCAGATGAACGAACCGCCCGACCACACCGCCGAGTTGAGCGCGGCGAACTTGTTGTCGCCGGGCGGGATTACGGTCGCAAAGTGCTTGCGCACGATGTCCTCGTGCTCGCGCAGTCCGGTGTCCATGTCCGAGAACAACACGCCGAGCTCTTCCAGATCCTTTCGGATGCTGTGATAGACCACTTCGGAATCGTACTGCGCGGTCACACCGCCCAAGAATTTCCGCTCGGCCTCCGGGATGCCGAGGCGGTCGAACGTGCGCTTGACCTCTTCCGGCACGTCTTCCCAGGTGTTGCCCTCGACCATGTCCGAGGCGCGCAAGTAATAGTACATGTCGTCGAACTTGATCTGCTCGAGCAGCTCGAGGTCCGCCCACGGCGGCATCGGCTTGGCAAAGAAAATGTCCAGCGCGCGATGGCGGAAATCGCGCATCCACTGCGGCTCGTGCTTCAGCTGCGAGATCTGCTCGACGATCTCGTGATCCAAGCCCTTGCGCGACTTGAACTTATACGCGATGTCGTCGCGAAAGCCGTACTTGTAGTCTTTGTCGACGAGCTGTTGCTCTTTGATCGCCATGCTTATACTCCAGCCAGCTCTTTGATGAGCGGATCGTAGCCCTTCGCTTCCAGCTCGTGGGCTAATTCCGGTCCGCCTGCCTTGACGATTTGCCCCTTGACCATAACGTGGACGCGGTCCGGCTTGATGTAATTCAAGATGCGCTGATAGTGCGTGATTAGCAGGACGGACCGCTCGGGCGAGCGCTGCGCCTCGATGCCTTCGGCGATGATGCGCAACGCATCGATATCGAGGCCTGAATCGGTCTCGTCGAGGATCGACAGCTCGGGCTGCAGCACGAGCGCCTGGAGTATCTCGAGCCGCTTCTTCTCGCCGCCCGAAAAACCGTCGTTGACGTATCTGCCCAAAACCGCAGGCTCCATCTTTAACTTCGCGGTGCCTTCGTCCAGCAGTTTCTTGAATTTGGCCGGCGTCAGCGGGGCAGCGCCCTTATGACGGGCCATGAGCGTGTTGCGCAGAAAATTCGCCACCGATACGCCGGGCACGGCAGACGGATACTGAAACGCGAGGAACATGCCCGCCAGCGACCGCTCGTGCGGCTTCATCTCCAAGACGCTCCTGCCTTTGAACAGAACCTCGCCGCGCGTGACGCGATACTTCGGGTGGCCCATCAGCACGAGCGACAGGGTGCTCTTGCCGGAGCCGTTGGGGCCCATCAATGCGTGGACCGTGCCGCGCTCGATCGACAGATTAATGCCGCGTATGATCTCAGTATCGCCGACGCCGGCGTGCAGGTCGCGTATTTCGAGAATCGTCTCGGGCATAGATCTCCTCACGTGATTCGTGCCTAATTCTGTATTGCCGATCGGGACAAGGGTCGGCTGAAGCTGAGCCTCAAGTTCCCTTCAGGCTTCATTGTACGGTTCGCCGGTCGAGATAGTCAATATAACCGTTGATTATCTTTGCATACTTCTTTATACTTGAGGTGCGGGTAACCCTCGCCATCTGAAAATATGCGCGAAGACAGTTTTTTCCACACAACTCGCGGCCGAATCGCCGAGACGCTGCTGCGCAAGCCCGGCCGCACGGCAATCGAGCTTTCGGCCGGTTTGGGCCTGACGCCGAACGCGGTGCGCCAGCACCTCGCGCGCCTCGGCCGCGACGGGCTCGTTACGGAAAACACCGAGCGCCGCGGCCGCACGAAACCAAGCCTCGTGTATTCGCTGACGCGCGACGGCGAGCGACTCTTCCCCCAGCGCTACAACACGCTGCTGAACACCCTGCTGCGCGAGATCAAAAACGACGAGGGGCAGGCGCGGGTGGCAGAGCTGTTTCGCAAGATCGGGCGCCGCACGGCACGCAAACATGCGGACCGTTTTGAAGGCAAAGACGCGCGCGGCCGGGTGGAAGCGCTCGCCGGTTTGCTGCGCGAACAGGGCGTGGTTGCGGACTTTCAGGCCGCACCCGACGGGGGCTTTTTCCTGCGCGAACACAATTGTCCGTTCCGCGATGCCGTCGCCGACAACTCCGAGATTTGCGGTATGGTCCACGCGCTGATGGAGGAAGTGCTGCCGGGCAAACCGGAGCATACCACCTCGATCGCACGCGGCGACGCACTGTGCGAATTCCATCTGCCGGCAAGGAACTAGCTATTTATGGATTTTCCGAAGTTTCAGGAGCTGGTCACGAGCCGTCACGGGTTCGCGACGATGGAAAACCCGACGGCCACCGGCGAATATTTCTCGGATTCGTGCGGCGATATGTACACGTTCTATTTGAAGATCGGCGCCGGAGAGCGGATCGACGACATCTCGTACTTCACGACCGGTTGCGGCTTTGGGGTTGCGACGTGCGCGATCCTGACCAGCCTGGCCAAGGGCAAAACCGTCGCCGAGGCTGAAGCGTTGGCGCCCGCCGACATCGAGGCTTTCTTGGGCGGCTATCCGGAGCGCAAGAAAGATTATCCGGTACGCGTCCTCGAGGCGCTGCACGTGGCGATCGCCAATTATCGCAAGGCCGCTGCGCCGGAAACCGCGGCACAAAGTTTCGCCAAAATTCAGTAACCCTTCAGTCACGCTACGCAGCCCGATAGTATCGCCCGCCAGCGGCCTTCGAACGTTCTCAGACTGTTCTCAGTATGAGATGTTAGGCTCTTTGTAACAAACCTTTAATCTGTTTCGTATATACTCGTAAGTCCAACAGGGAATTCATTCCGTATTACTCATATGCAAACTGCAATCAAAAATAACGCTGCCGGGCGCAAACGTCGCGTCGATTTCGCACCCACGGAGGTCGTCTCCATAGACGGCCATCTCGATGCAAATTCGGCGCGCGGCCTGATGCGCGCCATCAGGCGGCTGCTCCAATCGGGGCTGCGGCGCTGTATCCTCGACCTGACCGCGGTGGACGCGGTCGACTCTGCGGGCTTCGGCACCCTCATCGGCTCGGTGAGAAAAATCGAGGAGGCGGGCGGCACGTCCATCGTGGTGTGTGCAAATCCCACCGTGCGCCGGCTGTTCGAAATCGCGGGGGTCACGCGATTCGTGCCTGTCGTCTCTAACTTTTCAGACGTGCGGGAGATTTTTGCCGCGTAGTCATCGTGGTTGTCTGCAGACGACCGCTACATGATCGCCTTCAGAAACGTGTCAGCGACGGCCGGGTCGAATTGCGCTCCGGTATGTGCTCTCAATTCCTTTACTGCATCGTCGCGCGACAGTGCCCGCCGGAACGGCCGGTCGCTGATCATGGCCGAAAACGCGTCGAGCACGGCCAGCACGCGCGAAAGCTGCGGAATGCCTTCACCTGCGAGGCCGGCCGGATAGCCCGAACCGTCGAAGCGCTCGTGATGGTGAAGAATGAGGCGGGCGAGCTGCTCGCAGCCCTGCATCTTGCACAGCATTTCGAAGCCCAGCTGCGAGTGCGTCTTGATGGTATCGTATTCGGCGTGGCTCAATTTGCCGGGCTTGCCGAGGATGGCACCGGGAATCGCCAGCATTCCGACATCAATCAGCGTCGCCGCGCGGAGCAGCGTCGCGCGTTCTTCCGATGCTTCGGGAATGCCGGCGAATTCCGCGTACACCGCGGCGAGCGCGTTCATGTGATAGACGTGCTCGCGCAGAAAGCGGCTGTGATTGGTCAGCGCTGAAATGAGCGCAGAAAATTCCGAGAGGTCCCCGGTGAGCAGCGCTCTGGTCACTGCGACGCCGCCGAACGCCGGCTGTTCGCCCCGCTTTTTCGCGTACAGCTCCGCATCGGCCGCGGCGACGAGCTCGTCCGACCGATCGCGGTCGTCAGGATACACGGCGCAGCCGACCGACAGGGTAATCGGCACGGTTTGACGCCCGCCCAGCACGATCGGGCGGTGCGCCATTTCGCTGCTGAGCCGCGCCGCGAAGCCCTCGGCGGCTTGGCGATCGGCATCCGGCAGGATTGCGCAGAACTCGTCGCCGCCGTAGCGCCCGACGATGTCCGGCTCGCGCGTGATCTGGCGCAGCGCCCGCGCGACATGCTTCAGCGCTCGATCGCCTGCCGGATGCCCGTACGAATCGTTGAACGCCTTGAAGCCGTCGATGTCCATCATGATGACGGCCAGCTTCGCGCTCCGCCTTTGCGCGAGCTTGAGCTGCGACGACAGACGTTCTTGGATCGTGCGGTGATGCGGCAGTCCGGTGAGCGCGTCGTTGTCGGCCAGCACGCGGGCCTGTTCGAAAAGCCGCGCGTTTTGAACGGCGACGGCCGATTGCTCGGCGATTGCCGAGAGCAGCTCGAGATTGCGTTGGTCGTACGCTTCGGGTTCGTACGACTGGACCGAGATGGCGCCGATCACGCGCGCCCCGACGTGCATCGGAACCGCGGCGACGGATTGAACGGTGGTCGGGCCGCTGCCGATTTGCCGGTTCGTCAGCCGATCGCGCTCTTCGGCATTGCGGACAAGCACCGGCTGGCCGGATTGGATGACCGCGCCGACGATCGTGCCGCTGGTCGCGTAGGTCGTCGCTTGGAATACGCGCTCGCCTTCGACCAGATATTCGAGCCGCACGGATTCGTCCTCATCGCTCGCCAGCGCGACGTAGAAGAGCGGGGCGTCGAGGACACGGCGCACTTGGGCGTGGATCTTCGAAAACACCCCGCGTAGATCGAGCTGGGACGAAACCGCGTTGGCGACCTCGACGAGCAGGTTGAGGTCAGCGGCGCGCTGCGTGCTGGCGCGCAGGTTGCGCAGGTTTTCGACCGCCAGGGCCGCCTGCTCCGAAATCGCCACCAGCAGGTCCCGGTCGCTGTCGCCGTACGCATCGGCGCGCCGGCTTTGGACCGATAACACGCCGAGTACGTGCGCGCCGAGCCGCATCGGCACGAAGAGCGCCGATGACGGATCGTCGGCAGTCTCGGGGTAGGTGATCGTCTTGAAGCGCGCCCATTCCTCGGGACCACGCACCACCATCGGCATACCCGTCAGGACGACTTGGCCGGCCATCGTGTCGAGCGGGTGGAGAACCTTTTCAAACGACTTTTTGCCGAGCTCGGACCAATACAAGACCTCCAAGGCCTTGCCGTCAGCCGCGAGCAGTCCGACGATGAACGTTGAGGCGTCCATCACTCGCCCGACCAATTCGTGGAATTTCGCGAACAGCTGGCCCAGGTCGAGTTCGGTCGAGAGAGCGCGCGCGGTGTGGAGCAGCAACTCCACCGCGCGGCCTTTTGCCAGGCCCGCGGCCTCTTCGTTCGCGAGATCAAGCTGCTGGCCGATGAAGACGCTCGCCAAGCTGAGGAGCGCAAGCCCGGTTGAGTCGAACTCTCTTTCGCCTTGCGCGACGCAGAAACCGAGTTGCCGCCCGCCGGCACGCACGGGGCTCGCGATCGCGTGAGCGAGGCGCCCGACACCGGGCGCGCGCCGGTCGCTTTGCAGAACGCTGACCGGCGTCACGTCGGGAAGCGCGCGCGCTTGGTCGGCGCCGAGCGCCGATGCCAGCGTGTGCTGATCGAGCCCCGGCGCGGCGTCGGCCTCGAGATCGGCATGGTAATGATAGCGAACGGGATGGTTCGCGTCATGCGCCAGCGTGGCCACCGTGAACCGCCGCGCGCCGAACGGCGCCAAGACCTCGTGCACCCTGGCGAAGACGCCCTCACCGCGGCGCCGCGCGAAGATCTCGGAGATGCGCAGGGCGCCGCCGACGTGCGCGGCTTGAACTTCGGAGCGCTTCATGGGTTGCATTGAACCTCTTATTACGGTTTCGGCCGGGCGCAACGCAATGCTTACGACGCCGGCATGCCCGGGTGACGGCCGTCACTGTTCGACGCGGCGGTACTTCGGTCCGGAGATCATCGGCGCGCTCGGCTCAAAATCTCGCAGCACCGACGTGACGACCATTTCAAAAGCATCGTAGTCGGGCCGCGCCGGCACAGCGGCGATCGCACGGCAGGTGCCGCGCAACGCGTAGGCGGCGCCATCCAGGACGCACCACAGCGCGGCGGGGCGTTCGCGCGCATTTCGGCGAGACGTGGAACTGCGGTGCAGCTCGAAGCGCAGGCGGCTTTCGTCCAGGGCGCGAATTTCTTGCGCGGAGAGCGTCGCGACGCGCGGCTTGCCGTCGTCGTCGACGGTGATCAGCAGGATTCCGGCGGCGTCTTCACCGGCGATCTCGCGGCGGCCCAACTCGATGCGCAGCGGCGGTGGAACGACGGCCGCGGCTTCCTGCGACATGTTTTCTCCTTCGTGAAAGCATATGAGACAGCAACGCGCCGATCACGTCGTTTTTCATTTCTGCATCGTCTGCGGCAACCAGCTGCGGACCGCGGAGGGACTTTGCTCCTGCTGTGGTTATCCTACCGTGGAAACCAATCGGGTGAAGGTGCCCCGTCACAGCCACGATCGCCGGCTCGGCCAGCGCGACGACGACGCGAGCGAGGACCCGTTCTACCTTCCCTGACGCGCCTCCGGCGGATTTCAGGTCAGGAATGGATTCGTCTGTCGCTCGAATCCGATCGTCGTCGGGGGTCCGTGCCCCGGAACGACGGGGGCGTCGTCGGGCAGCGCGAGCAGCCGCGTCTTGATCGAGCGGATGATGTCATCGAACGATCCACCCCACAGGTCGGTGCGCCCGATCCCGCCGGCGAAGAGCGTGTCGCCGGACAGCACGAGCGGCGCGTCGCTTCCGATGATGAACGAAACGCTGCCCGGCGTGTGGCCGGGGGTATGTTCGACCATCGCCGCCGCCGCTCCGAAATCTATGCGATCGCCGTCAGCGAGGTAACGGTCGACGGTTGCCGCGGGCGGTGCCGGCACGCCGAGGAATTGCGCTTGCGTCGCGAGTTCCGCATACAGCGGAACATCGGCTTCGTGCATCATGGTAGGCGCGCCGCTTAGCTGGCGCAGCCCGGCGAGGCCGCCGACGTGGTCGATGTGCGCGTGCGTGACGGCGATCGCCGCAACGGTGAGCCGGCGACGCTCGAGCACGGCGGCGATTTTTTCGACCTCGTCGCCGGGATCGACAACCAGCGCCTTGCCGGTCCTTGGATCGCCGAGGATGATGCAGTTGCACTGCAGCAGGCCGACCGGCAGATGTTCGATGATAAGGCTGGACATGTGGACGCGACCTTGTAGCCGCGGGCGTCATCGACCTTCGGTCGAACGACTGCAGCTCGCCGCGGGCGCGCATGAATGCGCGCCTCGTCGTCCGAAGCCGCACACCATGGACGCGCAGTCGCGCCAGCTCGACGACCGCATCCGCCGCTTCATCGCTCGAAGCGACGCGGGAGAGATCGGCTTCGAGCGACTGGCGCTCGAGCTGTTCGCATACCAGTTCGAGGGCAACGAACCGTACGGGCGCTACTGCCGGCGCTTCGGCCGCACGCCGGCGAACGTGAAACACTGGCGTGAGATCCCGGCAATCCCGGCGGCGGTGTTCGGCGAAGCTCGCCTGGCGTGCTTTCCGCCGGAGCGGACGGTCGTCGCGTTCGAATCGAGCGGCACGACGACCGGCGGCGCACGCCGTTCCAGGCACGAGCTGGAAGCGACCAGCCTCTACGACGCCTCCTTGCTGACGCACTTCCGCGCCTGCGTTATGCCGGATGCCACCTCGATGACCATCTGCGCGCTGGCGCCGCCATTTTCGCAGGCGCCGAACTCGTCGCTCAGCTACATGCTCTCAAAAGCCGACGAGGTGTTCGGCGAGCCCGGCGGCGGCTTTTTTATCCGCGACGGCAGATTGGACTTCGAAGCCGCGTGCGCGGCCCTCGCCCGCTGCCGCGGCCCAGTCGGGGTTATGGGGACGGCGTTCGCCTTCGTGCACTTCATCGATCGGGCCGACGCCGCCGGCGTCCGGTTCGAGCTGCCCCTCGGCAGCCGCATCGTGGAGACGGGCGGTTTCAAAGGAAAATCGCGCGCGGTGCCGCGCGGCGAACTCTATGCGTCGCTGTCGCGCGTGTTCGGCGTCGCGCGGGTGTTCTGCATCTCCGAGTACGGCATGTGCGAACTCGGCAGCCAGTGGTACGACGCAAGCTTGGCCGATTATTTCGCGGGGCGCAGGCCGCGGACCGAGACGAAGATCGGACCGCATTGGGTGCGATCGCTGGTGGTCGATCCGGTCACGGCCGAGCCGGTTGCGGCGGGCGATGCCGGCCTGCTGGCGCATTATGACCTCAGCAACCGCGGGTCGGTCGCGGCGGTCCTGACGGGCGACGTGGGACGCGAGGTCGGCGGCGGATTCGAGCTGCTCGGCCGGCAGCGCGGCGCGCCTCCCAAGGGCTGCAGCATTGCGGCTGACGCCGTGCTGGGCGCCGAGGGTGGCTAGCTGCGCGCCGGATTCGGCGTCGCTGGAATCCGTCCGGCGCTGCCGGTGCATCGCCGCCGGCGCCGCGCAATGGCGCGACCCGAAATCCTGGGTGAGGCGCGAAGCTCGGGAGCGCCTGCGTGACGGGATTTGGTCCGCACCCGTCGTCGAAGCCGCCCTGGACGCCGTTCTTTGGGACCTCGACCTCGCGCGAGCGACCGAGCTCGTCAAAGCTTGCGCGCTGCAAGGAAAATGCGCGCTCGTTGTTCTGCCGGGCAACATTCTCGGGCCGGCCGTCGCCAGCGCGTACTGCGCCGCCGTCGCGGGCGCGCGCGTGGTGCTGAAGTCCGCGCGCGACGAGCGGCATCTGGCCGAAATCGTCGCGCAACAATTCAACGATCTCGGCGCGCCGCTCGCCGGCGCGGTCCAGGCGCGGTATTGGCCGGGTGGCGACGCAGAAATCGAGGCGGAAGCATTCGCCGGAAACTCGCGCGTCATCGTCTTCGGCGGCGACGCCACCATCGAAAGCGTGCGGGCGCGCATCGAGCCGCCGGGTCGCGTCGTCGGGTTTGGCGATGCATACAGCATCGGCGTCATCGGGCCGAATGCCGACATGCGCCAGGCCGCGCGCGGCGCCGCGATCGACGTCTGCATGTTCGACCAGCGCGGCTGCTTGTCGCCGCAGACGATTTACGTAGCGGGCCCGCACGAGCGCGCCATCCTTTTCGGCCAGGCGCTGGCGCGGGCGCTCGCCGACGTCGATCGAAAATTGCCTCGCGCGCGCCCCGCGGCCGGCGAGCGAGAGGCGCTTGCCGATCTCATCCGGCGATTGTCGGCATCGGTGCTGGCGTCGCCGAGCCACGGGCTCGCAACCCTCACCGTCGACCGCCGCCATCGGATCATCCCGTCGTACGTGGTCGCCGTCGAGCCGCTCGGACCGCCGCGCTGCACGGGATTCGGGCGGGTGGTCAGCGTTCGCCCGTTTGCGGCGATCGCTGCGGTCGTCGACGCGGTAACTGTCTTCGGCCGTAAGCTCGATACGCTCGGAGTCGGCGGCGCCGTCGCGCCGAATGAAACGCGAGCGTTTGGGGCGCAGCGCGTCTGCGCGCTCGGCGAGATGCAGCGGCCCCCGTTCGGCTACCGCCCATCACCGGCCGACTTCGTCGATCGCAGCGCGTGACTGCGGATCGGACGGGCACCGAACTGGGGCGCGTCAAGGTCGCGCCTCCCGGGCCGAAGAGTCTTGCGCTGACGCAGCGGCTGCGCGCCGTCGAGTGCCGCAATATCACCTTCGTCGGGCCGGGTTCGCCGATCTTTCTGGCCGGTGGCGCCGGCGCGAACTTGGAGGATGTGGACGGCAACCTGTACGTCGACCTAACGGCCGCCTTCGCGGTGGCGTCCGTCGGCCACGGCAATCCGCGCGTAGCGGAGGCGATCGCGCGTCAGTCGACCATTCTGCTGCACGGCATGGGCGACGTTCATCCAACCGTGGAGAAAGTCGAGCTCGCGCGTTTGCTCTGCGAGTTGACGCCCGGCGGCGGTGCGAAGCGCGTGATCTTCGCGACGTCAGGCTCGGAAGCCGTCGAAGCCGCGCTGAAGACCGCCGCGATCGCGACCGGCAAGCCGGGCGTACTTGCGTTTAGCGGCGCGTATCACGGGCTGACGTACGGCGCGCTCGAAGTAACCGATCGCGATCACTTTCGCGCGCCGTTCTCGCGGCAGCTTGGCGGATTCGCGCGCCGTGCACCATTCGCGAGCCGGATCGAACTGGTCGAAGAGCTGCTCGACCGGGACGAAACCGACATCGGCGCCGTGATTGTCGAGCCGATCTTGGGACGCGGCGGCATTATCGAGGCGCCCCCCGAGTGGCTGCAAGCGCTTCGCGCAGTCTGCGATCGCCGCGGCGTGCTGCTCATCGCCGATGAAGTCTTCACGGGATTCGGGCGCACCGGGCGTTGGTTCGCCTGCGAGACCAGCGGCGTCGTACCGGACCTGATGTGCGTCGGCAAGGGTATGGCGGCAGGCTTCCCGATTTCAGCTTGCGTCGGCAAGGCTGAGATCATGGATCGCTGGCCACAGTCGCGCGGTGAAGCGATCCACACCAGCACCTATTTGGGCCATCCGACGGGCTGCGCCGCGGCAATCGCCTGCATCGGCGAGCTTCGCGAGCGCCGTCTCGTCGAGCGAGCGGCGCACCTGGGTATCCGGCTCGGCGCGCTCCTGCAGGATTTGAAAGCCGACTCACGTGGCGTAATTGGCGAAGTTCGCGGCCGCGGGTTGATGTGGGGCTTCGAGATCGTCGGGCCGCAGCGCGAACCAGACGCGGCGCGCGCGGCTGCAGTCGTTGCTGCCGCGCTCCAACGCGGCGTGCTCGCCCTTGCCGGCGGCGTGAGTCAAAACGTGATCGAAGTGACGCCGCCGCTCGTCATCACGCAGCCGCAACTTGAATTTGCCGTCGGCGTTCTCGCGCAGGCGTTGCGCGCATGATGCTTATCCACAGTTTAATTTGAAACCGAACAGTTATTCGGCTTGCGTATTATCCAACCGGAACGTATACTGCGAATACACCGACCGCGGTGCCGGGAAAGCGAAGCAACAACGGATGCTACGGATGCAAACGTAGAGAGCCAAGCTTCTCGGAAATGGTACCCCTGCCGTTGGGGACCTGGCTCCCGCCAGGTGATGGCCCTGGGGATCGCGTCCCAGTAAAGCCAACGTAAACGAGCCGAGGCTCCGGAGTTGTCGGCTCGAGCGCGGCGACAGCGCCATCGACCAAACAGTAAACGACCTGCAGCAATGCGGGTCGTTTCTGTTTGCGAACAGCCGGCTAGCGTGCCGCTTGCGTGATTGCTGCGATCTGATTGCTCGCGCGCAGCGACATGCGGCGGCCTTTCGCGCACGCAGGCAAGGTTGACTGCCGCGCGCCGCGAGAAACCCAGCCTGAAGTGCTGGTCGAGAAGCCGTCGCCCCGGATCGAGCTGCCGTCGCCGCATTCGCGCGCGCGCTTCGGCGCGCTCGCCTATCGCGAATTCCGCCTGCTCTGGTTTGGATTGCTGGTGTCCAACACCGGCAGCTGGATGCAGATGCTCGCGCAAGGCTGGCTCGTCGTGGAACTCGCGCCGTCTGCGACGCTCGGTGCCTTCTACCTCGGGATGGTAGGCTTCGTCCGCGCAATGCCGGTTTTCTTACTCTCCGGACTTGCCGGCGCGCTCGCCGATCGCGTCGACCGTCGACGGTTGCTCTTCTACACCAACTTCACCATGGGCGCGAGCGCGCTCGTGCTCGGCTGCCTCGCGGCGCTGCACGTCGTGCAAATCTGGCAGGTCATGATCGTGGCCGCCGCCTCCTCCGCGGCCGCCGCGTTCGATGCGCCCACTCGCCAGTCGCTCGTCCCACACCTCGTCGCGCCCCGCGAGCTGATGAACGCGATCGGGCTGAATTCGGCGGCGTTCAATGGGCCGGCGATCATCGGGCCGGCGATCGGGGGTGTCATCGTGGGCGCGTTCGGCGTGGCAACGTGTTTCTTCCTCAACGCGGCGTCGTATCTTGCGGTCGTTCTCGCACTCATTCTGATGTCTCCAAAGCCGCCGGTCCCGGTGGAGAACCGGCCCGGCATCTGGCAAGAGATGACCGACGGCTTCCATTATATGCGCCGCGATCCGAGGGTCGTCGGCGTCATTGCGCTCTCGGCGCTGTTCGCGCTCGTGTGCCGGCCGTACATCCAGCTCATGCCCGCGTTCGCAAAGGCCGTGGTTCACGTCGGGCCGCGCGAGCTCGGCGTCCTCATGGCGGCTGCGGGCGCCGGGGCGCTGGCCGGGTCGGTGGCGGTGGCGATCATCAGAATCCATCATCGGCGCGGTGCGCTGCTCATCGTCAGCGCAAGCGTCGCGGGCATCATGTTGGGCGTGTTGGGCCTGACGCGCTCGCTGCTGCTCGCGTCCGCATCGCTCGTCGTGCTCGGCGCCGCCGTCATGCTCTTCATGGGCATGGCGAACACGCTGCTGCAAGTCTACACAGCGCTGCCGATGCGCGGCCGCGTCATGTCAATCTACACGATGCTGTTTTTGGGCATGATGCCGTTGGGCACGTGGCTGCTTGGATCGGCCGCCAGCCTCACATCGCTGCCGGCAAGCTTTGCCGCCGGCGGCGCGCTGGTCGTTGCGGCTGCGCTCGTGAGCGCAAGCCGGCGTTCGTTACGCGAGCTGGCGTAGGCCGGTCGTCACAGCACCGGGGTCGGGCCTTCGAGCCTGCGCTTCACGGACTGCAGGAACTTGGATGCCGTGCCGCCGTCGAACACGCGGTGATCGAAGCACAGGCTGATGTTCATGATCGCCCGGATGGCGATCGCGTCGTTGACGACCCACGCGCGCTTGACGGTAGCCTCCATGGCGAAGATCGCGGCCTGCGGCGGATTGATGATCGGCACCGAGATGACGCTGCCGATCGCGCCGGTGTTGTTCACCGTGATCGTTCCATCGGACAAATCTTCCATCGTCAACCGGCGGCGGCGCGCTTTGTCGATGAGCCCGGCGAGCGCCGTCGCCAAGCCGTAGAGGCTGAGGCGATCCGCGTCGCGCACCACCGGAACGATCAACCCTTCGTCGCTGTCGACCGCGATGCCGACGTTGACGCGGCGGCGCTGGATGATGTGATCGCCGGCCCAAACGCTGTTGACGATCGGGACCTCCCGCAATGCCGCCGCGACGGCCGACACGACGATCGGAACAAAGGTGAGATTGACGCCCTCGCGCGCCTTGAAGGCCGCTTTTTCGCGCTCGCGCCATTTCGCAAGGTCGGTCACGTCGACTTCCACGAGCGACCAGGCAAACGGAATGGTAAACCGCGACTGGGCCATGCGTTCGGCGATGGTTTTGCGAATCGGCGTGAGCTTGACGATTGCATCTTCGCCGCTCGGCGGCGCGACGGGAGGCACCGACATTTGTGCCGGCGCTGGGTGCGCAGCCGGCGCCATTGCGGCGTGCGGCGCCGGCCGCGCAGCCGGCGTCTTGGTTGCGCTCATGACATCCTGAGCCGTCACGCGGCCGCCGCGCCCGGTGCCCGCTAAACCGCGCAGCTCGATGCCGTGCTCGCGTGCGAGTTTGCGGACGGCCGGCGAATAGCGCGCGCCGTCATCGGCTCCGGCGCCGTTCGGCCTCACGGGCTGCGCGGCGGTCGCCCTTTGACCTGCGTGGGGCGCCGGAAATGCTGGAGCAGCCGAGCTCGATTCGCTGACGTTTTCTTTTTTCGCGCCGGCTTCTTCGATCTCGCACACCGGCGCGCCGATCGGAACGGTCGCGCCTTCTTCCGCCAAAATCTTGGTGACCACGCCTGAGTACGGCGACGTGATCTCCGACGCGACCTTATCGGTTTCCACGTCCAGCAGCGGTTCGTATTTCGCGACCGCCTCGCCGACTTTCTTGAGCCACTTGCCGACGGTTCCTTCGGTCACCGTCTCGCCGAGCTGCGGCATGATGACGTTGGGCACGCGGATTCTCCTTAGAAAGCGGCGAGCTCGCGCATCGCGGCGGCGATTTTTTCCGGACCGGGCATGAACGCGTCTTCATATTCTTTGGCGTAGCCCATTGCCGGCACGTCCGGACCGCACAAGCGTCGGACCGGCGCGTCCAAATCGAGAAATGCGTCTTCGGCGATGATGGCCGCGACTTCGGCCCCGACGCCGCCGAACTTATTATCCTCGTGCACGACGAGCGCGCGCCGCGTCTTGCTCACGCTCTTGACGATCGCCTCGCGGTCCATTGGCCGAATCGAGCGCAGATCGATGACTTCCGCTTCGATGCCGTCGCGCGCGAGCTGCTCGGCTGCCTCGACCGCGAAGTGGCGCATCAGCCCGTAGGTGATGACCGACAAATCGTTGCCCACGCGGGCGACGTCGGCTTTCCCGATCGGCACGGTATAATCGCCGTCCGGCACTTCGCCTTTGATGAGCCGATAGGTCTTTTTGTGCTCGAGAAAGAGGACGGGATCGTCATCGCGGATGGCAGCGGTCAAGAGGCCTTTCGTGTCGGCCGGCGTGGATGGCGCGCAAACCTTGAGACCGGGCACGTGATAAAACAGCGCCTCGACGCTGACCGAGTGCGATAAGGCGCCGCGCACGCCGCCGCCGTACGGCGTGCGAATCACCAGCGGGCACGTGTTGCCGCCGGCGCTGCGGTAGCGGATCTTGGCGGCTTCGCCGACGATCTGGTTGTACGCCGGGTAGATGAAATCCGCGAATTGGATCTCCGCGATGGGGCGCATGCCCAGCATGGCCGCGCCGACCGCCACGCCGACGATGGACGCTTCGGCCAGCGGCGTATCGATCACCCGGTCGCGACCGAATTCTTCCAGAAACCCTGCGGTGATGCGGAATACGTTGCCGCGTGGGCCGACGTCTTCGCCCATGATGAAGACGCGCTCGTCGCGCTTCATCTCTTCGTGCATCGCATCGCGCACGGCCTCGAGTACCGTCTTCGTCGCCATCACAAAACCTCGATTATGCCGTGGGACCGCTGGCGTAGACGTGCGTGTACAAATCTTCTTCGGTTGGCGGCGGCTGCGCCTCGGCCCAATCCGTCGCTTCGTCCACCTCGACCTGCGCCTTGGCTTTGAGGTCCTTAACGGCAGAATCGTCAATGAGACCGCGCTCTTTGAGCCACGCTTCGAATTTTGGAATCGGATCGCGGCCTTTGACCAATTCGATCTCCTCTTGCGTCCGGTAGGTGAGCTGATTGTCGTCGGTCGTGTGCGACATCGCGCGGTAGCACTTGGCTTCGATAAGCGTCGGGCCTTCGCCGCGACGCGCTTTCTCTATCGCTTCGTGCACCACGGCGTACGTCGCGAGCGGATCCGTGCCGTCGCAGATGACGCCCGCGAAACCGTATGCCGCAGCGCGATCGGCGACGTTTTTTACCGCCATCTGCAGTTTTTGCGGAACCGAGATTGCGAACTCGTTGTTCTCGCAAAAAAAGACGCACGGCACTTTGTGGATGCCGGCGAAGTTGAGCGCTTCGTGCCATTCGCCTTCGCTGGTCGAGCCCTCACCGAACGCGATCAACGCGACCGCGGGCTGCTTGCGCATCTTGAACGCGAGCGCTGCGCCGACGCCGTGGGTCACGTGCGCGGCGATGATGCTCGAAATGCTGGCGATGTTGAGATCCGGCACGCTATAGTGGTTCGGAAACTGCCGGCCGCTCGAAAACACGTCAGCCTTGCGGGCGAAGAGGCACAGCAGCTGCACGCGCGCGCTGACCCCGGCGGCGATCGCCAAGGCCGTGTCGCGGTAGTACGGGAAAATCCAGTCGGTGCCGCGCTTCACGGCGAACGCCGCGCCGACTTGAGCAGCTTCGTGGCCCTGGCACGTCGCGGCAAAGGGAATCTTGCCTTGACGATTGAGCGCGAACGCACGGTCGTCGCACAGGCGCGTCAGCACCATGTAATAGTACATGTCGCGCAGCGCTTCGGGGGCGAGACCCTCCGGCAGCGCGGCGCGAATTTTCGCCTCGCTTTTCATCTCGGTGGCGTTTGACTTTCCCGCGGTTATGTCCCTCCGCGTGCACGGCCGTCGTCCCCGTCGCTCTTGCGCGCCACCTTCGACTCTACCGCCGCCGCTACGACCGCTTTGCTTACGGCATCCACCACGCGCGGATCGAAAACGCTCGGCACGATGTATTCAGACGACAGCTCGTCGTCCGCGATGACGCCGGCGATGGCGTGCGCCGCCGCGAGTTTCATCGGCTCGTTGATGCAGCGCGCCCGCGCATCGAGCGCGCCCCGGAACACGCCCGGAAACGCCAGCAAGTTGTTCACCTGATTCGGGTAATCCGAACGGCCGGTCGCCATGACCGCAACGTGCGACTCGGCGAGCTCGGGTGAGATTTCGGGCAGCGGGTTCGCCATGGCGAAGACGATCGGTTGGGGCGCCATCCTTGTGAGGTCCTCGAGTTTGAGAATGTTCGGCACGGACACGCCGATGAACACGTCGGCGCCCTCGAGCGCCGTGGCGAGCGGGCCGTCGGTGCGCCGCGGATTAGCGTGATCGGCGATCCACTGCCACATGCGGTTGTTCGGGTAGCTGCGGCCGCGCACGAGCGCACCGTCGCGATCCACGCCGATGACGTCGACGGCCCCGGCCGACAGCAAGATGCGCACGCACGCCGCCCCCGCGGCGCCGATGCCGTTCACGACGATGTGCGCCTCGGCCAGTTTCTTGCCCACGATCTTGAGCGCGTTCAACAAAGCGGCGAGGATGACGATGGCAGTACCGTGCTGATCGTCATGCATCACCGGCATGTCGAGGCGCTCGATGAGCCGATCCTCGATGTCGTAGCAGCGCGGTGACGAGATGTCCTCGAGGTTGATGCCGCCGAAGACCGGAGCAATGCGCACGACGGTCTCGACGATGGCAGCCACGTCTTTCGTGTCCAGACAGATCGGAAAGCTGTCGACGCCGGCAAACGTCTTGAACAGCATCGCTTTGCCTTCCATCACCGGCAGTGCGGCATACGGGCCGACGTCGCCGAGGCCGAGCACCGCGGTGCCGTCCGTCACGATCGCCACCGTGTTTCGTTTGATGGTGAGACTGGCGGCTTTCTCCGGATCGTCCGCGATCGCCAGGCTGACGCGCGCGACGCCGGGCGTGTACACGCGCGATAAAATTTCCCGATTGTTGACGGGCATGCGCGGGATCACTTCGATCTTGCCGCCGAGGTGCGCGAGAAACGTGCGATCGCTGACGTTGACGACGCGCACTCCCTCGATCTTCGAAAGCTCTGCGACGATCGTATCGAGCTGCTCTTCGCCTCCGACGTCGATGCTGACGTCGCGAATCACGCGTTTCGTGCTGACGCGATGCACGTCAACCGCGCCGATCCGTCCGCCGAGTTCGGCGATGGCCGAGGCGACCTTCGCGAACGTGCCGAGCGTGGTCGGCGCCTCCAAGCGCACGATGGCGGAGAATCCTATTTTGAGCCGGTCGGCCAACTTCGAAGCGCTCCCTCTGCGCGCAGGTTCGACGGCGGGCGGGGCAGGCAACCTGCCGGGCGTGGTTTTTTTTGGCAGGCCCCGGCGCGCGGTCGTCCAAACGGAGCGTTCCTGCAAAGCACGATCAAAGGAGCGCGAAGTGCGCCGTTATATCGCCGCCGCGCTGGCGGCCGTCACCGTCGCCGCGGGCATCGGCTGTTCTCAACCCATCGATACGGGCAGTCCGGTTCCCGCGCAAAGCCAGCCGATCGTCGCGCTGCTGGCCTTGATCGGCCTGGCGATCGGCGTGACGGCATTTGAGCATCGGTCCAGCGGCGGCGCCATGCCGTCGCCGACGCCGAGCGGCTCGGGAGGCCTGACGCCGCCGCTGCTCGTCGTGCATTTGAGAGCTGCGGCGAGCGACATGAACATCGGCGGCAGCCCGCTGGTGGCGGGCGCTATCGAACCCGGCACGAGCGCGGCGCGCTACGAACAGGTTCAGATTCCAAGCAGCACGCAGACGGTCGGCTTCACGCTGCCGTCCGGCTACAGTCCCACCGCGCTGGCGATTGACGGGAGCGGCAACGTTTGGTTCGACGACACGTCCGGCAACATCAAGGAGTGCGCGGCGCCGACCGGCTCGAGCGGCTCGTGCGCGCCCATCGCGACGCTGTCCGACGGCATCGCGACGACCGGCACGCGCTCGATGGACGCCGACGGCACGAACCTCTTCGTCGCGATTGCCGGCGCCGGCGGTACGGCCTACGCGCAATTTTCGCTGCCCGGCGGATCCCCAAACGGTTCCGGGAGCATTTCGGGCACCGCGCTGCTGCCCGCGGATGCGATCACGGAGACCGATTTTGTCACGACGACCAGCAGCTTTACAGGCTTCAGAACCGACGGCAGCTCGTTCGTCTTCCAAAACGGCTCGTCTACCAATAATCCGACTTCGTTATCGCCCGCACCGAACGACGCGCCGGGCAATCCGACCGTTTCTGAGGATACGAGCTTGGTGGAGATCTTTTTCGGGCTGCTCGGAACGACCAGCGGCGCGTATCAGATCGCGAGATACGGCGGCGCGAACGGCGCCGAGCAGGCGTCGATCACCATCGCCCAAGGCGGTCAGACGAGCGGCAACCTGTTCACGGTGCCGTTGAGGTCGCTGCGCGCCGATCTGTTGCGCAACACGTACGCAATCGACAACAGCGGCGACCTGGTCGAATTCTCGGCGTTCTGACCGCGACGCGACTGTCATTGCGGTCGCCGTCGGGTTGCGCACTAGTCTTTGGCGAGCATCACCGACGACGATTTGATCACGGCGGTGACCGTATCGCCGACCTTAATGCCGAGCTCCTCAACCGCTTCGCTCGTGATCATCGCAACGATATGATTGTCGCCGACCCGGACCCCCACTTTTGCCGACAGCCCATCAGTTTTGATGGAATCGACGATGCCGGGCAGTTTATTGCGGGCGCTGAGCTTCATTGGCCTTTCGGTCGTCGAAAGACAACCGCTCCATTTCGGCGATGGTCATCGCGAGCAACAGCGTAGCCGCAATTTCGTGGTGCTCGACGTCGAGCCTCAGCAGGCTGCGAATGCGGTCGAGGCGGTAGCGCACGCTGTTGCGGTGCAAAAAGAGCGTTTCGGCCGTTTTCGCGACGCTGCAGCCGTTGGCGAAGTACGCGCGCAGCGTCGCGCGCAGATCGCTGCCGCGTTCTGCATCGGCACGCTCGAGCGGCAACACCAAGCGGCGACAGCGATCGCGAATCGAAGCATCGATAGCTCCGGACACCGCTACGTCGTGCAACAGCGCGGCCGGATCCACGCGCAAGCCTCGCGTCATCGAGCCGCCACTGCTTCCTTTTCCTTGCGCTCGGCCGTCACCGCTTGCACGACTTTGGGAGGCGCGAATTCAAACCGATCGTGCTCGGCGGCAAAGTAGCCGAGACCCTGCGTGGCGGTGCGCAGCTCGGTCAGATAGCGCGGCAGCTCGGCCTGGGGGATTTGTGCTTTGACGGTATCCCAGCCGCGGCGATCGTCGCTCGCGCCGTAGCTGAGGATCTGCCCCCGATGCCCGGACACCTGTTGCAGGACCGCGCTTGTGAACGCGGTCGGCACCGTGATGTCTACCTTTTGAATGGGCTCCAGCAGCACCGGATGACACTTCGGCAAACCTTCGCGCATCCCGAGCGCGGCGGCCATGCGAAACGACGCCTCGTTCGAGTCAACCGAGTGGTACGAGCCGTCGAACAGCGTCACGCGCACGTCGACCACCGGAAAACCGCCGATCGGCCCTCTTTCCAGCGCCTCGCGCACGCCTTTTTCGACGCCGGGAAAAAACTGCTTCGGCACCACGCCGCCGACGATGCGCTCCTCGAACTTAAGGCCACTGCCGCGCGGCAATGGTTCGATCTCCAGGTAGACGTCGCCGAACATGCCGTGGCCGCCGGTCTGGTGCTTGTAGCGTCCTTGCGCTTGAGTCTTGGCGGTGATCGTTTCCCGATACGGCACTTGCGGCAGCTTGGTATCGAGCTTCACGTTGTACTTGCGCTGCAGCCGCTCCACGGTCACGATCAGATGCATTTCGCCGTGACCGCGCAGCGTAAGTTCGTCGGTGAACCGCGCGCGCTCGGCGACGACGCTCGGATCTTCTTCGTGCATGCGGACCATGAGCTGCGACATCTTAGCTTCGTCCGCGCGCTCGTGCGGGCGCACGGCCAGCGCGAACGAGGGCCTGTCGAGCGCCGGGGCGGGCATCACCAGTTTGGCACCGCCGGCGCACAGCGTATCGCCGGTTTGCGTGGCTTCGAGCCGGGTGATCGCCACGATGGCGCCCGGGCCGGCGCTCGGTAGCGCGGTTTGGTTCTTGCCCTGCAGCACAAAGATACCGCCGGGGCGCTCTTTCGCGTCGCCGCGCGATGCGTTGACCAGTTGCGTGTCGCCCGCCACCGTTCCCGTCAGTATCCGCACGACGGATACCTTGCCGCTTTGCGGATGCACGAACGTCTTGCAGACTTGCGCGACGAGCGGCCCGGTCGCGTCGGCCGCGAGCTCCTTTCCCGTCGTTGCCTTGCGCGTCACCAAGCTCGCATCCGGGAACTGGCGAATGATGACATCGAGCAGCTGCGGCGTGCCCCAACCCTTGACGCCGCTCGCCACCAGCACCGGTACGATCTTGTCCGCGCTGACGTCGGCGCTGAGATCCCTTTCGAGCTCGTCGACGGGCGGCTCTTGACCCTCGAGAATCTCTTCCATGAGATGGTCGTCGAAGTCGGCGAGCGCTTCGAGTAGCTCTTCGTGCGGCTTGTCGGCGATCTGCTCGGGGATGGCGACCGCCTTGGTGGCGCCGTTTTCGCCGAATTCGAACGCGTTGCGCGTGACCACGTCGGCGTAGCCACGAAAATTTTCACCCTGACCGATCGGAAAGTGTTCCGCCACGACGTGGCTGCCGAACCGGCGGCGCAGCTCGGCGTATGTGGCCTGGAAGTCGGCGCCGGGCCGATCGAGGCGATTGATGACGAAGCAATGCGGGATGCGCTGCGCTTCGAGGTAGTCGACGAGGATTTCGACTTGCGCCAAACGATTCGGATCCGCCTCGACGACGACGACCGCGGCATCGGCGGCCAGCAGCGCAAAGCGGACTTCTTGAAAAAAATCGACCGCGCCCGGGCAGTCGATGAGATTGACGCGAACGCCGTCCTGGGTGAGGTGCGCGAAGGACGGCGTGACGGACATTTGGTGAGCGTGCGATTCGGGATCGTGATCGGTCGTGGCGGTGTGGTCGGTGACCGATCCCTTGCGGGCTAAGGCGCCCGCAAACGAGAGCAAGCTTTCGGCCAGCGTGGTTTTCCCGCTGTGGTGCGGTCCGACGAGCGCCACATTCCTTATGCCGGCGGCGTGAGGAGCGGCCATACGTTATGCACCTCCTTTTCCAAGCGAAAGATTCCCGGCCTTCGACGGCGGTCGAGTCTTGCCTTTCCATCGAGCGCGGCGCGCGCGGCGGGTGCGCGCGCGCGAAGAAGCGAAAAACCACGCATGCTTGCCACCGCGACGCTGCGCGTCAACGAAACGTTTGCGTCGCTGCAAGGCGAAGGAAGTCTGATCGGCACCCCGTCGTTCTTCATCAGGCTCGACGGCTGTCCGCTGCGCTGCGCGTGGTGCGACACGCCGTATGCGTTAGCCGGCGATCGGGGCAACGAAATGTCCGTGGACCGATTGGCGCGCGCGGCCGCCGGCCTGCAGCATGTGGTGATTACCGGCGGCGAGCCGCTCGCCCAGGACATCCGGCCGCTCGTCGATCTGCTCGCGCCCGGGCAGCACGTCACGGTGGAGACCAGCGGCACGCTTTTTGCGGATCTGCCCGGCGTCGGGCTGTTTTCGATCAGCCCGAAGGTCGGCAGTTCCGGCTACGTGCCCAAGCCGAAAACGCTTGCCAGATTTTGCGAGACCGCTGCCGGCCGCATGCAACTGAAGTTCGTCATCACCGACGACCGGGATCTGCGCGAGGCTTTGGCATGCGTCGAAGGGTTGGCGGACGTTCTGCCTCCCAAAACCCCGATTGTTTTGCAACCGGAAAGCGGCTCGGCGGGGCGGGGCGGGGCGTATCTCGCGGCGCTGCGGCGCATGACCGAGTCCGTCATCGCGCAAGCTCGCTGGCGGCGATTTGAGGTGCAAGTTCTTCCGCAGCTGCATTACTTATTATGGGACGGAGCGCCGGGCCGGTGATCTCGATCTCGTTCGCGTGCCATTTCGACGCGGCGCATCGCTTAGAGCTGCCGCAAGGCTCGCCGTGCAATCGGCCGCACGGCCACCGCTACGAAGTGGAGATCCTTGCTTCGGCCGACGAGCTCGAACACGGCATGGTGGCGGACTACAACGCGCTGCGCGAAGTGGTGGAGCGTTTCGACCACTGCGATCTGAATGCGCAGTCCGATTTTCGCGACGCCAAATTGCCCACGACGGCAGAAAACATCGCGACCGTCCTGGCCGCCAAACTGCAAAGCGCGGTCGGCGGACGGGTCAGCATCGATGAGGTTGTGGTGCGCGAAACGCCGCGCACCGCGGCGCGCTGGCGAAAGGCCGCTACGTAACTTATTTTTGGTCGAGTGTTATATCGAGTTTGCCGGCGGCAATTTCGTTGAGCGCCGTCGAAACGGCTTTCTCGGGGTTGGCGCCGTCCACCGTGGGCTCGGCCATTCTGGCCACGAGCTGCTGCGCTCGGACGCGCGCGACGTTCACTAAAAGGTACTTGTTGGGCACTTCTTCGATGAGCAGGTCGATGTCGCCGAATGTGCGACTCGGTTTGTCTTGCATGATTCCTTCGAGCGGGAAATGGGGAAAGACAGGCGCTACCAAAATCTAAGTATACCATTAAGGGAGGACGGCACGCAACTAGTAGGTCTCTCGGGCAAGGCGAAACTGCTGCGGATGCAGCGGATTTCGCCGGCCATGCTCGCGGCTCTCGTCGCAGCGCTTGCCATTGCGGCGCCGCACGCGGCGCCCGCCGACCCGGCCGGTGCAGCGGCGGTCGTGAAGGCATTCGTCGACGCCTTCAACCGTCACGATCTCGACGCGTCGCTGGCGTTTTTCGGGGACCCGTTTCGCGAGGTGTTTCCCGACGGCAACACGGTGCTCGGAAAGCAGGCGCTGCGCGATCACATCGCCTTGCAGTTCGCCGCCGATCCGCGCATGAGGATCGACATGCAGGACCTGGTCGGCAACAACGATACCGCAGCCGCAGAGCTATCCTTCTTGCCCGATGCGCGGGCAAAAGCACCGGCACCGGAATACGCGTACGTCTTCACGCTGGCACAGGGCCGCATTGTCGCCATCGCGGTGTACACGCGCTCGCAAGAGGCACAAAAAGCCGCGGCCCGGCCTTGGCCCGGCGCCACGCCAAAATAGAACGGCCGCCCTTAGGCGACCGTTCCTATCTCGCGTTCGACGTTAGAGTCCATCGACGTTATGCGGCTTTGTGGGAACCCGTCGGCGCGATCGCGCGGATCGCTTCGGCGCCGTGGCGATACACCGGGACCGAAGCGGGATAATCCGCCTTGCGCAATGTCTCGGAGAGATAGCGGCTTCGCGCAATGAAGGCGACGCGCGCGCTCGGGTTCTGGCGCAGCAGATGCCGGATGCCGGACACCAGCGCATTCACGCCGCGCTCGTCGACCGTCTTGACGTCTTCGACATCGACTAACACGTTGCCGGCACCTTCGCCGGCGATGTGCGCAATCGCGGTTTGAATCGTCGGCCCGCTCGCGAAGTCAAGCTGACCTTCGATCTTGAAGAGCTTCCAGCCGCAGTTCGTCGGAAGCGTTTGTAGTATCATGTCGGCTGTCGGTACCTCTTTCTGGTCGGGAGGAGCCCGTTAGCCGTCTGCAGCGGTCCTAAGAGAGCGCTCCCGTCCCTATAACGGACTATCGGCGCCTGCGGTTCGTTTCGTGATGGCCCTCTCATATTCGCTTCATCTTCGGCGAGGGACGAGCCGGCTTCTGGGCAATTTCCCTGGCATGGACGTCGTGTGCATCATCGGCGAGCGCGTGTATCACGCCGTCGGGAGCGAGTGTCACCTGCGGTTGGAGAGGGAGAAGACCGGGCCGCTGCTCACCCTGACCGTCGCCCAGGCCCTCGAGGTGGGGATGGAGCCGTGCGGCTACTGCATGGCGCCGACTGAAACCGCCGACCCCGCTACGCCGCGTAGCGATTGAGCGCTTCGCGCAACGCTTCGGGCAGCGGCCGCGGTCGAAAGCCCTGCCGGTCCACGCACACCAGCACGACTTCGCAGCTCGCGATCGCAGCGCCGGCGACGTTCGTCACCGAAAAGTCAAGCGTGACCGAGGACGTGCCGATGCGCGCGACCCAGGCGCTGACTTTCAATCGCTCGTCGAGTTTTGCCGGTGCGTGGAACTCGCAGGCGAGCCGCGCACGCGGCAGCCACACGTCGAAGCGCTCGAAGACTTCGCCGTACGGCATCCCCGCCGCGCGAAACAATTCCGTTTCTGCGAGTTCGAAGAATCGCACGTACGCGCCGTAGCAGATGACGCCGGCCGCGTCGATGTCGCTCCAGCGAACGTATTCGTCGATGGAAAAACGCTCGGTCACGAAGTCGCCGGCGCGAAGTGAGCGGTGAAGTGGCGCAGCGGCGGCGCTTGCCACGTCATCTTCAAACCCGCAATCTGCTCGCGGTGCGCGTAGACCTCGCGCATCATCTCGATCACGTAGTCGATGTGGCTTTGGGTATAGACGCGGCGCGGGATCGCCAAACGCACGAGCTCCATCGGCGCCGGAATTTCGTCGCCCGTCGCCGGGTCGGTTTTTCCGAACATGACGCTGCCGATCTCGACGGCCCGAATGCCGCCCTCGGCATACATCTCGGCGAGCAGCGCCTGGCCCGGGAAGCGGCGCGGCGGAAGGTGCGGCAGCAGCGCCGCCGCGTCGATGTAGATCGCGTGACCGCCGGGCGGTTGGACGATCGGGATGCCGGCCTCGCTGAGAAATCTGCCCAGGTACGCCGTCGAGGCGATGCGATAGCGCAGGTAATCCGTGTCGAGCACCTCGCGCAGCCCGGCAGCCATAGCCTCGAGGTCGCGGCCGGCGAGGCCGCCATAGGTGGGGAATCCCTCGGTGAGGATGAGCAGCGTCTCTTCTTGTTTGGCCAGCCGGTCATCGTTCGTCGCGAGGAAGCCGCCGATGTTGACCAGCCCGTCTTTCTTCGCCGACATCGTGCAACCGTCCGCGTACGAGAACAGTTCGCGCGCGATGTCGATGACCGGTTTGTTTTCGTAGCCGGCTTCGCGCTCGCGAATGAACCAGCAGTTCTCCGCAAAGCGGCAGGCATCGAGATACAGCGGCACGCCGTGCCTGCGGCACGCATCGCGGACGGCTTTGACGTTTTCCATCGAGACCGGTTGACCGCCGCCCGAATTGTTCGTGACGGTCAGCATCACGAGCGGCACCCGCTGCGGGCCGACGTCGGCGAGCAGCCGCTCCAATCGGGCGACGTCCATGTTGCCCTTGAACGGATGCGGCGCGGCCGGCTGCGTACCTTCAGCGATCGGCAGATCGACCGCCTCGGCGCCGACGTATTCGATGTTGGCGCGCGTCGTGTCGAAGTGGGTGTTGTTCGGCACCACGTCGCCGCTTTTGCAGGCGGTGGCAAACAGAATGCGCTCCGCCGCGCGGCCCTGATGCGTCGGCAAGACGTGTTTGAAGCCGAAGATGTCGCGCACGGTCTCGGCGAAGCGAAAGTAGGAGCGCGCGCCGGCGTACGATTCGTCGCCTTCCATCATGCGCCCCCATTGATGGGCGCTCATCGCGCCCGTGCCGCTGTCCGTCAGCAGGTCGATCAAGACGTCCTCGGCGCGGAGTAGAAACGGGTTGTAGTGCGCGTCGCGGATGAGGCGCTCGCGCTCGGCGCGCGTGGTGATGCGGATGGGCTCCACGACTTTGATTCGGAACGGCTCGATGATCGTCTTGACGGGCGGCGTCACGTCACATCCGCCCTTCTTCGAAGTCGATCAAATCGGTCCAGGACGTGACGTCCGGCCGATTGGAAGCCAGGCGCTGGCGGTCCCGCTCGAAGTGCTTGCGGCCTTCTTCGCTTCTCGGCAGCCAGCGGCCGATGAGTTCGTTGTGGGCGGCGAGCTCTTCGGCGGACGGCCGGCGTCCATGGCTGCGAAGCCACGCGAGCACTGCGTCGTCGCTTTCGGACGACTGCACCGCTGCCAGAAATTCGTCGGCGCTGACGCCCAACGTCGCGAAGAGCTGCTTATCCATTGGGCAGTTGTAGATGTAATCACCGAGCGTGCCGGCGAGCTTCGCTCGGGCCTTGTCGATGGTACGCGGCAGCATCGCCACTCCCGACGCCGTTTGGCGCGGGCTTCTTGGAAATTGTTTGGTGAGGTCCATCGGCGCTCGCCTTCCCCCAAGGATTTTGTAGCTGTGCGGGTAACCTTCGCCGCGTGCTCGCCAAACCCGCGATCGCCTGCTCGTGCCCTAAGTGCCGGGCGACGCACATGGAATGCAAAGAACTGCGCTATCCGATCCTCGGTTATCGCGAGTTCGAGCTTGCCTGCGTCATGTGCGGGTTGAGCTTGTGGCCGCGGGCCGACGAATCCCCTCGCCAGACGTACTATCGCTGGCTCATGGACCGCTTCGCGGCGTACTAGGCCTTCGCTTGCGCCTGCTGGAGGCGCCGGTCGAGCGCCTGCGCCACGCGCGCGGGAAGCGGGCACAGCGGCGGGCGTACGTTTCGCCAGCGCTCGATGCCGCTGCGCCGCGCGACGATTTCCTTCAGCGCCGCTATCAATGGGAACGTCTCGATCGCGCTGCGCCATGCCGTAACGCTCGATTGGAGTTCCGGCGCGGCCGGATCGCCCCGCGCCGCGTACAGCTTGGCGATCGCCGTCGCGTTTACGTTTGCGCTCGCGGTCACGCAGCCGGCGGCGCCGGCACCCAGTGCGCGCAGCAAAAAGCGCTCGCTGCCGACGAGGACGTCGAGCCGCTCGCCGAAGCGGGCGCACAGGGCTTGGGTCGCGGGCCATTCCCCGCAGCTGTCTTTGATCCCGGCGATGACGCCCGGGTACGCGCGCAGCAAGCGCTCGATGAGCTCGACGGAGAACTCGACGCCGGTGTTCTGCGGAATCTGATACAGATAGACGCGCAGGCGCGGGTCGGCCACGGCCTCGATCGTTTGCGCAAGCGCGGCGAAGAGACCGTCGTCCGAAACGCCGCGGTAGTAAAACGGCGGCAGCAGCAAAACGCGTTCGACGCCGAGCGACAGCGCGTGCTTCGTCAGGCGCGCGGCGTCGGAGACGGCGCAGCATCCCGTACCGACCATGAGCGCCGCCGGGGCGATGCCGCTGTCGGGCAACCGCGCCAAGATCCGCTCGCGCTCGTCCAGCGTGAACGAGTTCGCCTCGCCGGTCGTGCCGAGAACGACGATCCCGCTGCAGCCGGCGTTCAGCAGCAAGCGGCAGTGCTCGGCGAGCAGATCCGCATCGGCGGCGAGATCGTCGCGCATGGGCGTAAGCGCCGCCGCAATGACGCCGCTCGCGCTGCTACGGCCCGCCGGACCGGTCACGCTCGCCACATGTTGCTTGCAAAAAACAGAACGTTTGCCGGCCGCTCCGCCAGGCGGCGCATCAGGTATGGATACCACTGCGTTCCGAACGGTACGGCGACGCGCACCGGAAAGCCGCGCCTGACGAGGTCGGCTTGCAGCGCCGGACGCACGCCGTAGAGCATTTGAAATTCGTAGCGATCGGCCGAGATCCGGTTGGCACGGATGAAATCGATCGCGCGCTCGATGAGCCGCTCGTCGTGCGTCGCAACGGCGGTGAACCCGCCTTCGCGCAAGCATAGCTCGACGAGCCGGGCGAAGTTTTCGTCTACGTCCGATTTCTTTCGGTAAGCGACGGCGGGCGGTTCGAGGTACGCGCCCTTCACGAGGCGCAGATTGGGGGCGAACGCCAGCATGCCCCGCAAATCGGCTTGCGATCGATAGAGGTACGACTGCAAAACGGCGCCGACGTTCGCATAACCCGCCGCGCGCAGGCGCCGGTACACGTGCAGCGTCGGATCGACGTAGCGGCTGCTTTCCATGTCCAGCCGGACGAAGTTGCCGAGCTCGCGCGCGCGCTCAACAACGCCGCGTACGTTCTCGTACGCCGCTTGCGGATCGGCTTCCAAACCAAGATGCGTCAATTTGAGGGCCACGGTTGCCTGAAGCCGTTCGGCGGCGATGCGTTCGAGAATGCCCTCGAAAAGTTGCGCGGCTGCGCGCGCGTCACGCGCATCGCGGACGTCTTCGCCGAGCAGACCGGCAGCCACGCGCAAGCCGCGCTCGTTCAAACCTCGCGCGACGGCGCTGAAATCGTCCAGCGTCTCGCCGGCCACGAAACGGCGAGCGCCGAGATTCATGCCGTGGCGATGCGCGAAGCGCTGCAGCGTGCGGCTGCCGGCCGCGCCTAGCAGCGCGGCGCGAAGCATGGCCCGTGCGCGGTGCGTTCAGCCGGCCCAGTAACGCCGCTCGCCGACGTCCAGGTGCACCCAACCGGATGGATAGTACCCAACGCCGCCGCTGAGCGGGCACGCGGCGCACACCTGCCAGAGCTCGTCGATCGAAATGCCGGGAATGTGAAAATCGGCGGCCATGCCCCACATGTGCAGCGAGTTGCGGACCGCACCTTCGGTCGCGGCGTTCGTCTGCGGCGAACGGTATCCGCTGTGGACGACGATCGGTTGGTGCACGCCGCGGCGCCAGAAATAGCCCTGCACTTCCCACAGCGCTTGGATGAGGCGCACGTCGATGTACTTGGCGCCCACCCGCCAGCTGACGTGCTTGTCGCGCAGCACCTTGCACAGCGCGAAGTAACCGGGCAGATACAACGACCTGCCGTCGACGGAAAACGGCGCGAACGTCTGCTCGTCCGAATCGAGCCGGGCAATCCACAGCTCGCGCTTTTTCCAGCCCGGGCTCGATAGCGCCGCGAGCGGGCGAGCCGCGCCGCTGCCCGCGATCGCAACGAAGGCGGCCAACCCGCCAATGAAGCCACGGCGGCTACAGCTGCAACTAGACATGAACTGTTATGGTTATCGGCCGGCCGCCTCGGCCCGTTTACTTGCCCGGCGCCGCGGCGCATAGCGTCGGCGTCACAGGGGCCTGCCGGCCTGCCACCGAGGCCGCATAGGCGAGCGCGGTTTGCGAAGCGTCGTGCAGGGTTGCCGGGGCGCGCGCGTCCGCCACGATTTTCGCAAGCGCGCGCGTGGCGTGGTCGAGGGCGTCGCGCGCCTCGCGCGCCTCGCCGAGCCCGAAGTACGCCGCCGCCGCGCCCGCGTACGCATAGCCGGCGCGCAGCCGCGCCTGCAGCGGATCGGCGCCCGAGCACCAGCCGTCGGCGCATGCGTCCTGCATCGCGCCCTCCGTCTCGAAGTCGGCCAGCGCAGAAATGTAGTACTGGGAGGTTATTTCGGAAAAGCCGGTGAGCAGCTGATCGGTCAGCGCGCCGCGCTGCGTGCACGCAAGGAGCGGACCGGGCGCGGGGCTCGCGGGGGCGGGCGAAGCGATGGCGGCCAACGTGAGCCATGCCACGCCAAGAAACGGCAGCATGCCGTTGCGCTATTGTGCGAACTACGAGCCGGTTCCCTGGTAGCGGTTGACGCCTCGATTCCAAAACCAGTAGGCGCACGCGAACCAAACGAGGCCGACGGCCGGCGACAGCCAGCCGATGGCCGGATTCACGGCGTAGCCGCCGTCGTGCGTTTTGTGCAGCAGCGTGGTGGCCGGGAAGTAGTTCATGAACGCGAACGGCAGCACGTAGGCCAGCACGATGCGCACCAGCCGATTGTAGATGGACAGCGGATAGCGCGTGAAATCGTTTTCGAGCGACATCACCACCCAGCGCAGCGAATCGAAGCGAATGACCCAGAAGGCGAGCGTCGCGATCGCCAGCTGGATGCCGAAATCGATGAGCGCCCCGCCGAACATCGCGCCGAGAATTAGGCCGACCGACGCGATCGTCCAGGGCAGGTGCACGAGCCAAGCCGCAAAGCCGAACACCACGCCGGCGACGATCAGATCGTCGGGCCAATTCTGCCCGGGCTGGCTCAGCACTTGGAAGAGCGGGTTGAGCGGGCGCACGAGAAATCGATCGAACTCGCCCTGGCGAATGTGGTACGGTACCTCGCCGATCGAGAAAAAAAACGTGTTACTGAGCGTGTGCGCCATGTAGTAGAGCGCGTAGAGAAAAAAGACTTGGCGAAGATCCCAGCCGTTCAGCGATCGAAATTGCGACAGGATCACCCATAGCGCCGCGATCGACGAACCGACGTAGACCACGGTAAACGCCAGCCAGATGAAAAAGTTGGCTTTGTATTCGAGCAGCGTTAAGAAATTGAGGCGCCAGTACTCGCGGTAGGCGGCGCCGTACGCCGCAAGTCTAGCCACCCTGAATCACCACGCGCCGCTCGCCGACGCGCCACAGCACGAACGATAAGGAGCCGAAAACGGCTGCCCACAGCGCCTGGACGGCCAGCGTCTGCGCGATTTCAACCCCGTGCGCCCTGCCGATGTAGATGGACAGCGGCGCGTTGTAGATCGCGGCAAACGGCAGCGCCAAAACGACCTTCTGCAGCACGCCGGGGAAGAAATACAGCGGCACGACGGCGCCCGATAGCAGCGAGGTGATGAATTGGACCATCAGCTGGATGCCGAATATCTCCATCGTCCAAAAGGTGATCGTCGCCATCATCATGTCGAGAAAAAAATTGACGACGAAGCCGACCGCCACGCTCGCGACGAACGCGAGGAACGCGACGGGCGAAGCAGGTCCGTCGACGTGTACGATGAGCAGCGCGAGCGCGAGCGCCGGAACGATCTGCAGGATCGCGAAGCCGGTCTGCCCCAGCGTGTCCGCAAAGACGTACCACGGGATGCTGATCGGCCGCATGAAGTCGATCGCGATGGAGCCTTCGCGGATCCGTTCGCGTACGACGTAGGCACCGTTCACGTTGTAGATGAGCCCGATGAGCAGCGCGAGCGTGAGGTAGGTGATGGTCGAATGGAGCGGCATGTTCTGGCGCATGCCGTTGTCGCGGTACAGCGCGGTCCACACGACCATAATCAGATAGACGCGCAAGACGATCGAGCCGATCTGGGTGAAGACTTCGGTGCGGTACGTGCCTTCGCGCGAGAACGCCCGCTTGGCGAACTCGAGGTACGCTTCGACGTTCACGGCCGGACGCGCGGACCGAGTTTCACTCTGACCGACGGGCTGACGTAACGCAGCACGCTGTCCGTCGGCGAGACGCTGAACCACGCGCTACCGCCGATAACCCAAACGGTCGTGCCGAGCACCGCGACCGACAACCCGTGGCGCGGAAACGGCATCCACGGTCCGCTGCGCCAGCCGGCCGCATCCGTCTCGGAAATCTCCGTCGTCTGATCCACCCGGCCGGTCCGGAGATCGGAGCCGCCGACCGCCATGAGCCGCTCGCCGGTCTGCGCCAGTGCGAAATCCGAACGCGCGCTGCGCAGCCACGCGCACGACCGCCAGCGGTCGGCCTCCGGATTCCACAGATCGCACGCGGCCGTGTTGCGCTGGGCGTGGTCGTGGCCGCCAACGATGGCGATTTCGTGGCCCAAAACGGCGCCGGCTGCCTGTTCGCGCTCGACCGGCAGCTCGTCGCGTTTTAGCGTCCAGCTATCGTACGCCGGATCGTAGACCTCGATGCCGAGCTCGTCGCGACCGCGCGTCGTCTGGCCGCCGATGACGTACAGCCTGCCGTCCGCGGCCAGCAGGATCGGCGCGTACCGCGCGATCGGCATGGCGGCGCGCGGCGTCCAGGTGTCGGCGGCGGGATCGTAGCGCCACATCGCGCCGCTGACCCTTCGCCCGACTCGGCCGCCGGCGACGTAGAGAAAACCGTCGAGCGCCGCGGCTCCCGCGTGATCGATGGCAGCGGGGATGGGAGCGGCGGACGTCCAGGCGCCGACGCGCCGCGCCAGCGGCTGCGGCGACGCGGACGTCGGCTCGACCGGCTCGAGCACGAGCGTCGTGTCCTGTTGTTGGTCGTGCGGACCGTAACCGCCGATCAGGTAGATGCGCCCGCCGAGCACCGCTGCTGCTGCGTCTTGACGCGGCCATGGCAAGTTCGGTCCCTTCTCCCAAACGCCGCCGTTCAGGTCCGGGCGAAAGCCGTACTCGACGGCTTCGGGCGGCGGAGCGGCCGACGCTCTCCATGCGGACCCTAAGAGCAGGAGGGCGGCGAGCAGCGCGGCTTTCACGAACGCTGCGCCGGTGCCGGGCGGCCGACGTCAACCGCTCCAGGCAGCGGTTGCCCGTCGAGTGCGTCGCCGAAGCCGTGCTGGTAGATCTGGCGGATGATGGTTTCGAGCGCCGGCTCTTCGATCGTCACGTCCTTCAAATCGTACTGGCGGGCGAGCGCGCCGATGAGCACGTCCGCCCGTACCGAGTCGCGATCGAATTCGATTTTCACGCGCGGCCCCGAGAGCTCGACGATGCGCGCGCCTGCGACGTCAAGGGTGCAAGCGCTGCAGTCTTCGCAGTCGAAGACGGCCGTTAAAATTCGGTTGCGGCCGTAGTGCTGCTTGATCGCCTCGATGCTGCCGTCGTACAGTTTTTGGCCGCGATCGATAAGGATGATCCGCTCGCACAGCTTTTCGACGTCGGCCAAGTCGTGCGTCGTCAAAATGAACGTGGTGCCGCGTTCGCGGTTGACGCGTGCGATGAACGTGCGGATCGCTTCTTTCGCGACCACATCCAGGCCGATCGTCGGCTCGTCGAGGAAGACGACTTTGGGATCGTGCAGCATCGAGGCGACGAAATCGCCGCGCATGCGCTGGCCTAGACTCAGCTGGCGCACCGGCGTGCGGATGAATTCGTCGAGCGCGAGAATCTCGGAGAACGAGCGCAGGTTGCGCTCGAACACATCGTTGGGAACCGAGTAGATCGCTTTGAGCAGCCGGAACGATTCGATGAGCGGCAGATCCCAATAGAGCTGGGTGCGCTGACCGAACACGACGCCGATTTGGCGCGCGTTTTGCGTGCGCTGCTGCCAGGGGACGATCCCGTTGACCGTCGCCGTGCCGCCGGTCGGCACCAGAATGCCGGTCAGCATTTTAATGGTGGTAGATTTCCCGGCGCCGTTGGGGCCGATGTAGCCCACGAGCTCGCCTTCGGCCAGTTCGAACGACACGTCGCGCACCGCATCTTTGAGGTCATAAGCGCGCGAAAACAGCGTCTGCAGCGTGCCGAGCACGCCGTCCTTGCGCCGCAGCGATCGGAACTGCTTGGAGAGGCGGTCTGCGCGGATAATCATCGTCGTTAGCGAATTACCGTTAGGCGGAGGCGCTTCCCTTGAATCCCGATCGCGTATTCGTGTACGGCGGACTGATGCGGGGCTTCGACCTGCATCACCACATGACGCCGAGCGAATTCGTCGGCCGCGGCATGGTCGACGGCGCGCTGCTGGCGCTCGGCGCGTACCCGGGCCTCGTCGAGGGTGACGCAACCGTGCGCGGCGAGGTGTATCGCTTCGAAGACATGCCGGCGGCGCTCGATGTCTTAGACGACATCGAACAGTATAACCCGGCGGATCCCGACGGCAGCCTGTACGTTCGGCTGGTGCAGCCCGTACGAATGGACGACGGCCGCGTGCTCGATGCGTGGGTATATCGTTACCATCGACCCGCCGGCGACGCGCCGCGCGTTCCGAACGGCGACTGGCACGCGGCGCAACCGAACGCGTAGGCCGCACATCCCCGTTGACCGGCGACTCATCGAACTCTCACAGCCGCTTCATGTAACGCCGCGCTCGCGCGGCTAGTCTTTTTACTGAAGGCTAACACATGAAGCGGATCGCCGTCCTCACGTTCGTTCTCGTCGCCGTCTCGGCGTTCGTAGCCGCCCCGCGTCTCCGCGCGGCGGCGGCCCTGTTCACGGGCCACGTAGCGGCGCGCGACGTCACGTATTGCACGGTCGACGGCGTCGATCTCAAAATGAACATCGTCTATCCCAACTCGACGGGAGCCGAACCGGCCGTGGTCTACGTGCACGGCGGCGGCTGGACGGGTGGCAGCAAAGACCGAGTCGGCCCGGAAGCGACCGAACTCATCCGCCGCGGCTACGTCGTCGCTTCCATTGACTACCGCCTGGCCCCGCGCTACCGGTTCCCCGCTCAGATCGAGGATGCGAAATGTGCCATCCGCTATCTGCGCGCTCACGCAGCCACGTACCGCATCGACCCTTCGCACATAGGCGTGTGGGGCGGCAGCGCCGGCGGGCACCTCGTTGCGCTCCTCGGTCTCGCCGGCACGTCAGCGGGGTGGGATAACGATGGCGAGTACCCCGATCAGTCGAGCGCCGTGCAGGCTGTCGTGGACTATTTCGGCCCTGCCGACCTCACCGATCCGGTATTTGCCGAACTCCATTCCGATCTCATGCGCAGCGTATTCGGCGCATCTGCGCCTTCCGATCCCGCCGCCGCGAAAGCAAGCCCGGTCACCTATGTCAAACCCGGCGCGCCGCCGTTTCTCATCGTGCAAGGCGACAGCGACGCCGTCGTGCCCGCTGGTCAATCGCAAGAACTCTATTCGGAACTCAATCACGCTGGCGACTCGGCTCGGCTTATCATCGTGGAAAACGCCGGCCACGGATTCGTTCCCGTCGGCAGCCCCATTTCACCCAGTCGCGAACAGATCGCACGGCTGACCGCGGATTTTTTCGACGCACATTTGAAGTAGCCGAGTTGCCGGCGGCTGAGCCTGACAGCCCGCGCGGCGCCGCCTAACGAGGTGAGATCGCGAACTCGACTCGGACTTCGTCCTTGACGCGCACCGCGCCGCCGGCGATCGTGATCGGTGTGATGCCGAAGTCCGTCTGCTTTACGGTCGCGTTGCCCGTATAGCGCCCATCTGCCGCGCGGTCCACATTGACCAGCACCTCGTGGGTCCGGCCGTGCAGCGTCAAATCGCCCGTCACCGTAAAATGCGTCGCGGAGTCGACACGCCAGCCAGTCGAGCGGAACGAGATCGTGGGATATTTGGCGGTGTCGAGAACCTTTGGACCGAGCATGTTGGCTTGCACTTGGTCGCGGTTGCGCGGCGAATTCGGGTCGAGCACGCGCATGCCCCGCGCGTCGACCGACAGCGTTACCGAACGTGCGGCCTCGTCGACCGTTCCGCCGGTGATCGGCGCGCTGATCTGATGATTGTCCGCGGCGAACGCGAACAAGCCGGTCTTATACGCGTAAACGGTCAGCGTCGAATGGGCCGGATCGATCGCGCGCGGCGCAGCGTGGGGCGGCGCCGTTGCGGCGAGCAGCGCCACACTCGCCAGGGTGAGAATGGCGGCTGCGAGTTTTTGCATCATACCATCGTATCCGATCCCGCTGAACGTTTACTGAACGTATCAACGTCTGTCCGGCAGCGAAAGTTTCACCGTATCGCGGGTGAAGAACAGATCCAGCGTCCAATCGAGCGCCACGCGGATTTTTCGTTCGAGCGTCGGCATGCGGCTCAAGTAGTAGGTGCGCCACAACCACCATGCCGGAAAGCCCGAGAGTTTGAATCCGCCGATCATCGCGACCGCTTTATACTCGCCTAGGTCCGCCATCTGGCCGATCATCGTGTAACCAAACGGCCGCAGCGGCCTGCCGTCGATCGCGGCCATGATGTTGGCACCGGCGTGCGCGCCCTCCCGCAGCGCGTGCTGCGCGGTCGGCGGATATGGCTTTCCGCCGCCGGGCGGGTACACTTCCGCGCAATCGCCGACGGCCCAGACGCCGGGGTAGCCCGGCACCGCTAGGTTCGCATCGGTCGGAATCCGGCCGCGCGCGTTTGCGCACGGCAAGGAAGCGACGAGCGGACTCGGCTTTACGCCGCCGGCCCAGATGAATGTGTCGGTCTCGATCCGGGTTCCGTCCTCGAATTCGACGAATCCGTGGCCGGCCGATTTGACGCGCGTCCCGAGGCGCACCTCGACGCCGCGTTTGGCGAGCTGCTTTTCCGTGAACCCGGCAAGTTTTTCAGACAGCTCGGGCAGCACGCGGTTGAGCGCATCCACCACGATCGTCTTGACGTCTTTTGGCTCGATCGTCCGGAACTGGCGTGCGGCCTTGTGCAAAAAGATGTCGAGTTCGGCTGCCGTTTCGATGCCCGCGAAGCCCGCACCGGCGACGAGAAACGTCAGCAACCGCTTGCGCAGCGCCGGATCGCTTTCGAGTTCCGCCTGCTCGAGCATGTCGAGTGCGTGATTGCGAATGCGGATGGCATCGGGCAGCGTTTTGATGGTCAGCGCATGTTCCGCCACGCCCGGCAGCCGAAAAAAATTCGTTGCGCCGCCTACGGCCAGCAGCAGCTGATCGAACGGCAGCGTGTGAACGTGCGCATCGGCATGCGCGATCTCGACCGTGCGGCCGGCGAGATCGATCGCCTTGACGTCTGCCTCCAAGAAACGCACGCGCGGACAAATGCGCCGGATCGACTGCACGACGTGCGTCGTCTCGATGCTGCTCGAGGCGGCCTGCGGCAGCATCGGGGTGAACAGAAAATAGTTTTCGCGATTGACCAGCGTGACGTCGACGTCCGGACGCTTGCGCGCCAGTTTTTGCAGCTTCAGCGCTGCATACACGCCGCCGTATCCGCCGCCGAGGATCACGACCCGCCGCGTCGGCCGGGCGACGCCCACCATCTTGCCCACAGCGTCGTCCTTCGGTGTCGGCAGGCGCGCTCGCTTTTGAGGACAAATGCTCGCTTATGACGTTCCGCGCGCAGTCGTTCGCGCTCGCTATGCCGTGCGCGCTCGCCGTGTTTACCGCACTGCTGTCCGGCGACGGCTCCGGCGCTTCAGCGCCCGGCGCGACCTTGGCAAACGGCTGGCGCGTGACGCCGGCCGGCACGCTCACCCCGCTTGAAACCTTGCCCCTGCACGTGGTCGAAGATCCGTCGGCTCGCTGGCTGGCGGTGACGAACTCGGGCGATGGCGACCAATCCGTGACGATCGTGGACGAAGCCACCGGTCAGGTGACGGACAGCGCTCCCGTCAAGGCGGAATTCTACGGTCTGGTGTTTTCGCCGGACGGCAAGACGCTCTACGTCGCGGAGGCCGCAAACGGCATCGGCGCATTTTCGTTTTCCAAAGGCAAACTTGCGGCGTGCCCGCCGGCCGCCTGCCGCATTGCCGGCTGGAAATCGCCGGCCAAACACGCCTGGGTATCGGGACTCGCGCTCTCCGCGGACGGCGGGACGCTGTACGTCTCAGACGGCGGGTCGAACGCTTTGTACGCGCTCGATACGGCGAGCGGCGCGCAGCGCTGGGCTGCGACCGTCGGCAGTCAGCCGTATGCGATCGCTCTCAACGCCGACGGCTCGCGCGCGTACGTCAGCAACTGGGCGGCGGCGAACGTCAGCATCGTCGATACGTCCGGCGGCAGCGTGATCGCGACGGTCGCGGCCTGCGCTCACCCAAATGCAGAGCTGATGCGACCGGACGGCCGCGCGCTCTACGTGGCGTGCGCGAACGACAACACGGTAGCCGACATCGATCCCGAAACCAACCGATTGCGTTTCACGATTGAGGTGGGCCTGTATCCACATGCGCCGGAAGGGGCGACGCCAAACGGCCTGGCGCTGTCGCCGGACGGCGGCACGCTGTTCGTCGCCGATGCGGACGAAGACGTGGCGACCGCCGTGAACGTAACCGCCGATTTGCCGCGCAACCCGCGGTTAGGCATCATGAGCGTTCTGCCGCACGTCACCGGCGCGATACCGGCCGGTTGGTACGTGACCGACGTGGCCGTCAGCAAAGACGATCATCAGCTCTTCATCCTCGACGGCAAGGGCATAAGCGGTCACGCGAATCCTCTCTTCCCGCACATCGACGTCGTGCCGCGGGCGCAGCGTGCCGGATCGGCCGACCGGTTCTACATCGGAAAACTCACGACGGGCGATCTCGAGCGTTTGCCGTATCCGTCGGACGCGCAGCTGACCAGCGGCCTCGCGCAGGCGCGAGCGAATTCCCCCTACCGGCCGGTCAACGTTTTTGCGTGGCGCAAGGTTCCCTCGGTCAAGCACGTCATCTACGTCATCAAAGAAAACCGCACGTACGATGAAGTGCTCGGCGACGATCCGCGCGGCAACGGCGATGCGTCACTGGCGATCTTCGGCCGAAAAATCACGCCGAACATCCACCGCCTCGCCGACGATTTCGTGCTGCTCGACAACTACTATTGCGACTCCGAGGTGAGCGCCGACGGGCACAACTGGGCAACTGCGGCGTACGCCACGGACTACGTCACGAAGCTGTGGCCGTCGTCGTACTCCGACCGCGACCGCGCCTACGACTTCGAGCAGCAGGGCGCGGCTTCGCCGTCGGGCGGTTACCTGTGGGATGACGCTAACGCTCGCAAGCTGACCGTTCGCGACTACGGAGAGTTTGTAAAATTCAACACCGTGCCGTGGCAAGCGGCGGCGCCCGGCCTTGCAGGGCGCGTGGATCCGACCTTCGCGGGTTTCGACACCAAAATCATGGATCAGACGCGCGTCGATTCGTGGCTGGCGGAATTTCGCGGCTACGTGCGGCGGGGCGATCTGCCGGCGCTCGAGATCATGCGCTTGCCGGACGACCACACCGCGGCAACGCGGCCCGGCGCGCACTCGCCCTACGCGATGGTCGCCGACAACGATTACGCCCTAGCGCGCATGGTGGATGCGGTCAGCCACAGCCGTTATTGGAAGGATACCGTCATCTTCGTCACCGAGGATGACGCGCAGGCGGGGCCCGACCACGTCAGCGATCAGCGCGCCGAGGCGCTCGTCATCGGCGCGTGGATCAAGCGCGGCTATGTGGACCACACGCATTACACGATGGCCGGCATGCTCCACACGATCGAAATGTTGCTCGGCCTGCGGACGATGAGCCAGTTTGATGCCGGTGCGACGCCGCTGCTGGGGGTTTTTGCCGCCGCGCCGGATCTGCAGCCGTGGTCCG
>Ga0207416_1000632_pt1 | contig 56559 bp, 57 predicted proteins | sample PaiPotPPM11metaG_FD_184107 | JGI IMG/M metagenome (GOLD analysis project Ga0207416, IMG submission 184107) | Iron sulfur acid spring bacterial and archeal communities from Banff, Canada, to study Microbial Dark Matter (Phase II) - Paint Pots PPM... ... | reverse complement strand
TCTCCACAGGGTCGATCTTGCGGAGCATCACGTGAGTACCGCCGGTCGCCGTCACCGTGTGCGGCGCTCCCCACCCGTTCACGTGAAACATGGGCACGACGTGGAGGTGGATGCTCTCGTCTGTCAGGCGATCCGAGATGATCGCGTACAGCGCGTGCAGATAGAGCGCCCGGTGTGTCAGCGTGACCCCCTTCGGCCTGCCTGTCGTGCCGCTGGTGTAGAAGAGCTCTGCCACGCTGTTCTCGTCCACCTCGGGGTCACGGCGCAGCGGTGAGGCGCGGCGGAGGAGGACCTCGTAGTCGCCGGCGCCAAACGGCGTGGCGCCGTCGGGCTCGAGGACCACAAACTCCCTGACCGTCTCCAGCCCGTCACGGATCGCCTGGACCAGCGGAGTGAAGTCCTTGTGGAAAAACAGGGCGCGGCACTCGGCATGGTTCAGGATGTATCCGATGTCCCGCGCGTGCAGGCGGATGTTGATTGGGTTCAGCACCGCCCCGGCCTGGAGGACTCCATAGTAGGCTTCCAGCAGATGGTGGGTGTTGTACGTGATAAACGAAACGACCTCGCCGGGTTTGACGCCCAGGGCCTGAACGACGGCGGCGAGACGGCGGGATCGTTCTCCAAACTCCGCGTAGGTGAAGTGTTTCTCGCCGTCGATGACGCCGACCTTGCCGCCGAAGAGCCGCTCCGCGCGCCGCCGGAACTCCAGGGGTGTGATCGGCACATGCATGGCCCTGGCCTCCCTTCCTGCGGTAAGGCCCCGTCCTTCTTCGGGAGGCGTCCTTCTCCTGCTGTGCCACTCCCCCATGGTGTATGATTGTGGAAAGAGGCAAAGAGAGGACGAGGAGGTTGGACCGGTGCTGACGTGTTCCCAGTGTCACAAAGAGTTCAAACCCGGCATGCAGGGGTGGTACGCCCGGATCGAGGGCCTCGGCCCGGGAGGCCGGAGCGAGGCGCCCCTCAAGCGAATCCTGCTCTGCCCGGACGACTTCAAGAAACTCCCCACCAGCCAGCGCATGGCCTGGCATGAGTTCACGGGGGAGTCCCAGGGGCCGACCAGGGAGAAGCGCCCGGGACATCTCGGCCAGGCGGTCTGATCAGCGGCACAGGACGCGTGAACGCCGAGGGGCGCCGGCCGGTGGCCGGCGCCCCTCGCGCGATGATGTCCCTTGACGAAGCGGCCGTCTACTTGGCCGCCGCCGTGATCGCCGTGCGGAGGATCGAGACGATCCGGTCGAGCGTCTCTTCGGGAGTCATGAGCGGCGGCGCAAGGCAGATCGTGTCGCCGATCGCGGGATCGGCCGAGCCGGCACGAAGCCGGGGCAGGAGGCCCCGCGAAATCGACTCACGGACCACGCGGCCGCCGAGGCCGAGCGCGGGCTTCTTGGTCGCTTTATCCTCGACCAGCTCGACGCCGCACATCATCCCGAGCCCGCGCACGTCCCCGACCACCGGCAGATCCCGCAGCGTCTCCAGGCCGGCCAGCAGCCGCTTCCCCATGACGCCGGCCCGCTCGGGAAGGCCTTCCCGCTCAATGATCTCGACGTTCCGCAGGCCCACCGCACAGCAAACGGGATGGCCCGAGTATGTGGCCGCGTGCATGTACTTCTTGTCCGCCGGGGCCTCGAGCATCGCCGCGTGGACCTTCTGAGACACGAGGATACCGCCGAGCGGCAGATACGCGCTCGTCACGCCTTTCGCAAACGAGACGATATCGGGCTCGATCCCCCAGTGGCCGAGCGCGAACCAGCGGCCGGTGCGGCCGAAGGCAGTGATGACCTCATCCGCGATCAAGAGGATATTGTGCCGATCGCAGATCTCACGCACCTTGGGAAAGTATGTGGGCGGGGGCACGATCACGCCGCCGGCGCCCATGACCGGCTCCGCGATGAAGGCCGCGACCGTATCCGGCCCTTCTTTCATGATCGCCTGCTCGAGCGCCTCCGCGGCCCCGAGCCCCGGGTCGCCGCTGCCCGTCCACCGGTAGGGGTAGGGGGGCGCGATTTGGATGAAGTTGGGCACGAGCGGACCGAACATCTTGTGGTAGACCGGCATGCCGGTGGCGCTCATCGCGGCCATCGTGACGCCGTGGTAGGCATGGACGCGGGAGATGATCTTGACCTTGTCCGGCTTGCCGCGAACCTTCCAGTAGTACCGGGCGGTCTTGAATGCCGACTCGTTCGACTCGGCGCCGGCGGTCGTAAAGTACACGCCGGAGGTGGTGGGATACGCGAGGGAGACCAGCTTCTCCGCGAGGCGGATCGAAGGAATGTTGGACGCCCCGGCATAATTGGACGCGAAGGCGAGCCGGCCCATCTGCTCGGCCGCGACCTCGCCCAGCTCCTTGCGGCCGTGGCCCGCGTTGACGTTCCATAACCCCCCGAGGCCATCGATGTACTCCTTGCCGTCCGCATCTTTGAGGATCGCCCCGCGGCCCTCGACCATGAGCAGCGGGTGCTGATGATCCCCCGGGTACTGCAGGGGATGGATCAGGTGCTGCTGGTCTTCTCGGAGCAGAAGCTCGATACTCTCGGCCATCAGCGTGCCCTCCACGGCGCCCCCGCATCATCGGATCGGTGCGGGGAGCTCCCTGATGTCTTCTGCGCGGCTGGAGATCTCCCTGTTGACAAGCCCGCGCCGTGCCGGCATACGCGGGCATCCCCGTCACCGACCGGCGGTACGCCTCGGCGTTTATGGTCGTGACCGGCCACGAGTGCGGCACGCCATCAGCCCTGGATTGGGGCGCGCTCGCCCGGCTCCCGGTTCTCGTCAGCCTGCCGTGGTCGTGAGCCCCGTGCCAAGGATCTTTGGCATTCCAACCTGAAAGTATTCTAGTACCCCCCTGTGGCCAGGGAAAGGAGACCTACTATGTTCATGCGAGTCGATCGGCTCCAGATAGAGCTCCCGCTGCCTACGGACGCGGATCCGAACGCCGCCGCGGCCCTGCAAGAGCTACTTGGTGGAAGGTTCGGCGAGATGTCCACCCTCAACAACTATCTCTTCCAGAGCTTCAATTTCCGCAGCAAATCCAAGCTGCGCCCCTTCTACAGCCTCGTCGCGAGTATCACGGCCGAGGAACTCGGCCACGTGGAGCTTGTGACCAACGGCGTAAACCTCCTGGCGAACGGGCCGCAGGGGAGCGAGGAGCCGGGCGACATCAGCAAGACGCCGTTCAAGGACCTCAAGGACGTGCGCAATACTGCCGGGTTCTTCATGGGGGGGAGGGGCGCCCTGCCGGCTGACAGCATGGGCGCGCCCTGGAACGGCACCTACGTCTTCACAACGGGCAACGTGGTCCTCGACCTCCTACACAACTTCTTTCTGGAGTGCGGGGCGCGCATCCACAAGCTGCGCGTATACGAGACAGTATCAGATCCGATGGGGCGCGAACTCTGCGGCTATCTGCTGGTGCGCGGTTCCGTGCATGCCCATGCCTACGCGCTGGCGCTGAAGAAGCTGACGGGGGTCGAGATCGAAAAGATGCTGCCGGTGCCGAACATCCACCTCGAGGATATCCCGGAAGCGGGGAAGTACTTGGCGGCGGGTGTTCACCGCCGCCTCTACCGCTTTAGCCCGGACGACTACAAGGAAATGGCGAGTATCTGGGGTGATGGGGAGCAGGCGCTACCCGGCGATCCCTCTGGCGAATTGGAGGTCGTGGACGGGCACCCGGATGGCGGCAAGATCCCGGAGCTTGAGGGCGTGGCAAACGCCTTCACGCCGGACTACGCGCCTCAAGAGATCTTCGAGATAGCCAGTAAGCTCTCCGCCAAGGCGAAGAGCTGAACCGGGCCTCCTGCGTGCGGCCCTGAACTCCGGCCTAGTGCAGAATCGAACCTCCCAGAGAGGATGGGAGTTTAGTATGATGGATGGGGTGCCGCGATGCCGGACAAGATCAAGAAAAGCGACAGCGAATGGCGCAAGCAATTGACCCCGGAGCAATACGCCGTCACACGCGAGAAGGCCACCGAGCGGCCATTTACCGGCGAGTACGACAAGACGACGGCGCCCGGCGTCTATCGCTGCGTCTGCTGCGGCGAGGAACTCTTTGAGTCCGACGCAAAATTCGATGCCGGCTGTGGATGGCCGAGCTTCACACGCCCAGTCGACGAGCACCGTGTTGAAGAAGAGTCCGATCGCAGCCATGGCATGCTTCGCACAGAGGTTCGTTGCGCCAAGTGCGACGCGCACCTTGGTCATGTGTTCGATGACGGCCCTCAGCCAACCGGCCTGCGGTATTGCATCAATTCGGCCGCGTTGAAGATCGATCCGAAAAAGTGACTGGCCGTTCCGATAGGCTGCGAGGGGCCTGAGCGCGAGTCAGGACCCGTCGAGCAGGGACAGCTGCTCCGGCGGGGGCGACGGCCGGAGGTAGCGCGGCTCCGCGATGCGCACGCGCGCCTTGTGCGCCGCGACGATCCGCGCGATGTCCGTCCGGTAGGCGTTCGGCGCGTACTTCCCCCGGTACATCTGCTCGTATCTCGGGACCAGGCGGGGGTGCTGAACCCGCAGGTAACGCAGGAACGAGTCCCGCGTCACCTCGCCCAGGTGCAGGACATTATGCCCAACGAAGTGGGCCTTGTGATCGCGCGCCGCTTGAATGACCGCCTCGAGGCTGTGGGGATCGTCGGTCAGTCCCGGCAGGATCGGGGCAAGGAGCACGCCCGTCCGGATGCCGGCCGTCGAGAGCGCCTCGACTGTGCGCAGGCGCTGCGTGGGAGGAGCGACCTGGGGCTCAACCTCATGGGAGAGCGCGGCGTTCATCGTGACCATGCTCACGCACACCGTCACCCCGGCACAACGGGCAATCTCAATCAGGCGATCGACGTCACGTAGAATGAGCGGTGAGCGGGTCACGATGCTAACAGGCGTGCGAAAATCCCGCAGCGCTTCTAGAATCTGGCGAGTCACGCGGTACTTCCCCTCGATGGCTTGATAGGGGTCGGTCGCCGTTCCCAGGGCCACGTCTTCGCGCTTCCAACCCGGGCGGGCCAGCTCACGCCGCAGCACGTCAGGCGCGTTGACCTTTACGAAAATCTTCGAGGACCACCGGTCGATGCCGTCCTCCTCGAGAAACCAATGGGTCCGACGGGCGTAGCAGAAGGGGCACGAATGTGAACATCCTCTGAAGGGATTGATCGACCATCGGAACGACATCCCCTGGACCCGGTTCAGCACCGACTTGACCTGGATCTCGACGAACTCTCTCGGACCGCTCATGCTCAGATCATATAGCGAACATACGTTCGAGTCAATACGGGACCTACCTGAGCGGGTGACGGCGGCTGCCCGCAGCCTGTCCCGGCGCGGGAGTGAGGGAAGGAATGCCGATCGATATAGGCTGCGATGGTCAATTGGGGACGTGCGGGAAGAGGGGGACTTGAACGATTCTCTATCGCCTCGTGCCCCCTAGAATCAGCAGGATGATCCCTCCTGCAACCAACACCCCGCCTGCCAGTGATGGAATCGGAATGGTTCTCTTCTCCGTAGCGGTGACCTGGAGGGGGCCAACGTGCACCGTAGTTTGCTTCGCCGTATAGGTGAACCCACCATACGCCAAGCCGACGATGCCGATGAAAACGAGGACAATCCCCAAGATAGTCGTATTCTTCATCTTCTCAAGCGCCTCTCGCTTTGGACACAACCTTCGTCGTCCCTTTGTTTGACGGCTCATATTCAAGCAACCGGGCGCGTATTCCTGGTTGTATAAGAGTTCGATCCCCGCGTGACCAAGAAAAGGGGACGCGGGCCCAGCCCGCGTCCCCACTTGATCATATGGCGCGACTCGGTGCGCCTTCCACCCCGGCCGTTATTGCTTCAGGGTAGAGCCGGCCGGCCACGCGATAAACGCGCCCGTCTGGCCCGCCGATGCGTGAGTATACAGGGCACAGATGAACGAGAACTGGCCGCGGCCGTGCGCGACGAATTCGATCTCGCCTTTCGTCCCGGGTTCGAGCATGTAGTACTTCCACCCGTCTTTCGCCACACCCGCCGTCACGTCGCCGCGCGACGTGACATCGACTGTGGAGAAGTAGGGGGAGGCGATTGAGTGCGGACGCTTTTCATCGTTGTTTTCGAGTTGCAGCACGACGCGGTCGCCCTCATTGAACGCGATGATGTTGGGGATGAACTTGAACGACACCATGGAGACCTTGATCACCCGCACCGGCTGGGCGGGGGCAATAGTGCTGATGCCGAAGACGAGCAACGCAGCCAGCACGAGCCCCGCGATACTGTTGATCCTCACTGCGCGTCCCTCCTCGTCCCTCTGCAATTGGAGTCGTCTCCGCCACCTTATGGTCCGGACGTAAAAATCCTGTCACGGACTCGCGAAGAGGGGAGGGACCCGGCTTCGGCCAACAATGACTGCGAGAGGGGGATGCGATGGACCGCTGGACGGTATTTCCTGACGATGCACCCTCGAAACAGGCGACGGCGCTGGCGGAGCAGATCGAACGCGACGGCGGCCACGCGCTCGCGATCTATCAAGAGCCCCTGGGAGAACACTGGCAGATCTTCGCCCTCCTGCCCATGGCCCAGGTCGAGCCGACCCCGTACCAGCGCGACCTCTCGCCGGCCCATACGAAGCGTCTGTTAGGGGTCGTCAAGAAGGTCGACCGCTTCGTGGATCCGATCCTCGTCGTGTCACCCGGACCGGGCCGATACTGGACGCCCAACGGCAATCACCGAAGGGCCGTCATGGAAAAGCTCAAGATCAAGATGATTCCGGCGATCGTCGTGCCCGAGCCGGAAGTGGCGTTCCAGATCCTCGCCCTGAACACGGAGAAGGCGCACAACCTGAAGGAGAAGTCGCTCGAGGTGATCCGGATGTACCGGGGCTTACTCGAAGAGGCGCCGTCGGAGGGAGAGGAAGAGTTCGCCTTCCAGTTCGAGGCCCCGCACTTCATCACGCTCGGCCTGCTGTACGAGACCAACAAGCGCTTTGCCGGCGGCGCCTTTGCGCCCATCCTCCGCCGCGTGGATAGGTTCCTCAAGGGCTCGTTCCGCAAGACGTTCCCCGAGCGCGAGGAACGCGCCGCTCTTGTCCGCCGGGCGGACGAGGTCCTGACCGACGTCGTCGCCAAGATCAAGCAGCGAGGGATCCGTCATCCTTACGTAAAGAACTTCGTCCTCGCCCGCACGACCCCGCTGACGCGGCAGCGCAAGACGCTGCCCGGTTTCGACCAGACCTTCAAGCGGCTCACGGCGAGCATCGAAAGCTTCGACGTAGCCAAGGTCCGCTACGACGACATTCAGCGCTCCGCCATCATGGGCGCCCCCGCGGCCGAATAGGGGAGGGGGAGTCCGCCGCGGTTCCGCGGCGGCCGGGGTTACGCCGCCCCGGCCTTCTCCAAAGCGTCACGGACGCGCCGGATCGCCTCGATGTGCGCCCGCGGAGAGGCGAGTCCCGCCCGCATCGTGTTGACGCTGAGGTGCGTCCCGCCGAGCGCCCGCCACTCTTCGGCGGTTCGAGCCCACTCCTCGGGCGGATCCGCGGCGTTGATCCGTCGCTCGAGGCCGATCGTCTGCGGATCACGGCCCGCTTTATGTGCGTACTCGCGCAGCCGGGCGACCATCGCGGCATAGCCGCCGGCGGCCGGAGGCAGGCGGGACGTCGGCGTCCGCAGCGCACCCCCGGCCATCCATCCGTCGGCCAGACGGCCGACCCGCCGGAGCACCACATCGCTCTCACCGCCCATCCAGATCGGGATCGGCCGCTGCACGGGCAGCGGGTTGATCCCGGCCTGGACGATCTTGTGCCAGCGGCCCTCGAAGGTTACGACGTCGTGGGTCCACAGCGCCCGGAGCACGGTGACTTGCTCTTCGATGCGGGCGCCCCGGGTGTGGAAGTCCTGGCCCAGGGCCTCGAACTCCGCGCTGTTCCACCCGACGCCGACGCCAAGGCGCAGCCGACCTCCGCTCAACGCGTCCACCTCGGCGGCCTGCTTGGCGACGAGCGCGGTCTCCCGCTGCGGCAGCACGAGAATGCCGTTGACCAGCTCGAGGCGCCGCGTGATCCCGGCGAGGTAGCCGAAGAGGACGAACGGCTCGTGGAACATGTCCTTGTGCGTGTAGCCCACCCAGCCGGGGGCCCTCGGGACCACGCCCAGAATGTGGTCGTAGGCAATCAGGTGGTCATAGCCGAGGTCCTCGGCGGCACGCGCGAACTCGGCCAGATCTACCGGATTCGCACCGATCTCGGTTTGAGGAAAGATAACACCGATCTTCACGGAGACTACCTCCCTCGTATTTCGAGTGTAACAACCCATCGTAGATTGGTGGCCGGTTCCAAGTATAGATCTTTGTAAGGCGAGAGCGTCACGAACTGCAGCAGTCCGGCGACTGGAGACATACGATACCGGCCGCTAGGGAAGGGGCCCCCGGCGAATCACGCCCGCGCCTACACCTGCCTGCGCGCCTTGCCTGACGCGGACATCACGACTGGCTTACATGGCCATTATCCCCTTGACGGACGTACGGCCTTGTGGTATATATGAGTTGGACGATGACGACTGGGGGTCAGTAACATGACAACGCCCGCACCTCCCCCGCTGTCCCGAACGGAAGAGAAGGCCGTCCAGGCCATCATTCAGAGAGCGGCGCACTTGAGCATCGAGGCCCGCCGACAGCTGTGGGTCCTGTTCGCCCGCCAGGAGCGGGCCTACACGAACCGCATGATCGCTCGTCAGCGTAGTGGTGCCCACGATTCCTTCCGACAAGAGTAACGTTGAGTGTCGAAGGTCAACCGGAACGATCCGAAGCGGTCCAAGTCCTCTGACTCCCGCACGTCGTTGATGGAGTTCGAGCGGCAATTCCCTGACGATGCCGCGTGCCTGGAGCATCTCGTCAAGACGCTCTACCCCAACGGCATCTACTGCCCCAAGTGCAAGAAGGTGACGAAGCACCACCGGAACAACGGGCGCCCGTCCTACTCCTGCCAGTTCTGCGGACACCACGAACACCCGATGGTCGGGACGATCTTCCAGGATTCGGCCACGCCGCTGAAACTGTGGTTCTACGCCATGTACCTGATGGCCAGCACCCGGTGCGGGATCTCCGCGAAGCAACTGGAACGCGAGCTGGGCGTCACGTACAAAACTGCATGGCGCATGTTCAACCGGATTCGCAAACTGGCGTCGGACGCGGAGCGTACCGCGCCGCCGCTTGGTGGACTCGGCGAAGCCGTCGAAATGGACGAAACTTACATCGGGCCCGACCGTGATCGCGCGGTTCCGATCTTCGGGATGACGCAGCGCAAGCGGGCGGGGAAGCCTGGACGGGTCCGTGCGGTCATGGTGAAGGACGCCAAGACTACCTCCATCATGCCGCACGTTCGGGAGCGGCTGTTGCCGGCGACAATGGTCTACACCGACGAAGCCCCCGTCTACAACGCCGTGACGCGGCTCGATATGCAGCACCAGCACCGCCGCATCTACCATAGTCTGAAGGTGTACGTGCAAGGTGACATCCGCACGAGCACCGTTGACGGCTTCTGGGCGCTCATCAAGAACGGGATTGGCGGGGTCTATCACGGCGTTTCGACCAAGCACTTGCAGACTTACTTGGACGAGTACGCCTTCCGCTACAACAACCGGAAGCACCCCAAAGGGGTGTTCAATGTGTGGCTGTCTTGCGTCGGGAAGGAGAAGGCGCGGGTGGCTGTTTCCGAATGACCTTGCCGAAGAATGTAGATAAGGCTTTACGCGTCGGGACTGGGATCTCCAGTCCCGTCCGCGTTTTCTGGGACGGCTCGCAGGGACGGGCGAGGGACTTGGGCTTGCGTTTCTTCGTAGCCATCGCGGCACCATTGTACCATCTAGGTTAAGTGTAATGCCGAGGGCGTGCGTCTTTTGCAATTCCACAACATCCAAAATCAGCGGAGAACACGTCATCCCCGAATGGGTCGCCGGTCTGTTCCCTGAGGAAGAGCAAATGACGTACGGGATCGTCCAGGGGGACGGGTCCCTCAAAGACTTCCAGGCGAGACCCTTCCAACAAACCGTCAATGTGGTGTGCAAGCCTTGCAATACCGGATGGATGAGCCGCCTTGAAGGAGCGGTCAACCCCAAACTCGGTCCCATGATCCAGTCGGCCCGCGTCACGCGCCTAACTCCGAGGACCCAGAAATTGCTTGCGACGTGGGCGGTGAAGACGGCACTGATGCTGGAACACCTTCACCCGGCTCCGCGCATCATCCCAGAATCGGAATATCCACGCCTCTACGCGGAGCAACAACCCCCACGCGGATACCTTGTCTTTCTGTCCCGCTGGTCTCCGGAAATAGATGCGAGGCGCAAGGCTCTGGTGGTATCCCGCACAAGCCGCGTGAATGAATTTTCCGTACGCTCGGACGCTACGGAAGAAGAGATCAGGGAAACGAGAAAGCGGGCGGACCTGTTTTTCAGCGGGACCTATACGTTGTTCCAAGTGATGTTCGCTATCGGCCACGCCGCCTTCGCGGTGATCGGACACAACGCGCCTATGACGCTCGGGTTTAATGTCGGCCCCGGACTCCAGAACGTCGCCCAGCGGATTTGGCCAAGGGAACACAGTGTGACATGGCCCCCCAAGACGGCACTCGGCGGAGCGGGTCTGTTGGGAGATTTCTTTGCGTCTCGGGAACAAGATCCGCCGACATAGCGGCTGAGGGACGTCGATAAAGACGGTCTGAATGAAACCCCACCGCCCATCTTCCGCGCGATAGGGTGCGATGGGGGGGTTGCTCATTGGATAACCCCTGAAAAGCCGCAAAATGGCCGTACGGCCCTCGATGGGTCAATAGCGGCTTACATCACATAACGGGGATTATGCAGCCTAGAAGCGGCTCACGACTTACCCGGGTGCCAGCTATGTCGTCCGGATTGCCCCCTGGAGGTGATGTGTCGAGCCTAGCCGTGCAGCCAGCGGCGGAAGCCGCGATACGCGTGGCCCAGAGCGCGTGCGAGCGCCCCCGGCGCTTTCGCTCGCATCGTCGCCGGGGTCGAGATCCAGGCGGCTCCGGCGGTGATGATGAGCACCGGCCACACGTAGAACGTGTGCCCGAGGACCGTTGCGGTCTGAGAAGTGCCGAAGAGCAGGCCGAGCCCCAGCAGCAGGATCACCGGGAAACACACCACGGCGAGGAGCGCCCCGAGCCCGAGCCGGAACCCACGTCCGACATCGCCCATCGTTGCACGTCCTTCGAAGCGTTAGTGTAGAGTTTACTGTGCCCTAGCTGGCGAATCCTTCGAGCGTGAGGGCCCAGATCAGCGCCGCCGTTGCGGCGAAAAGCTGGTACCACACGTCGATCAACGCGACGGCCAGACGGCTTAAATCCCTGCAAGTAAGATATGGCCGTCCTGGCCGTCCTCCCCCACCACCCATGGCCGAGATCAGCCAACTGCCCTCCGGCAAGCTTTTGACGGGGAGGACTTGGGCCCACCCAGACGAACACTCCCACTCAACCGGCAAGCGCGCCTTGAACAGCCTGGTCTTGTGAACCCTATCTTGACGCCGGCGCCGGCTTGCGCCGCCGGGGTGCCGCCAGATGGACTCTCAGCCAGTCGTCGCACCGCTAACGCGCGCCGCGATCTTTCTGATCGTGACCATAAACCCGGGCACGGAGAATCGTGCGGCGGTGCGATCGCTTTGCGGAGACCTCCCCGGGCTGCTGCGTGCAGTTGGGTTCCGCGACCAGGACGGACAACTTTCCTGCGTGATCGGGTTTGGATCTGACGCCTGGGACCCGCTCTTCGGGCTGCCGCGGCCTGTGGAACTTCACCCTTTCCGCGAGATCTCCGCCGGATCGCGCCATGCCGTCTCTACCCCCGGCGACATTCTCTTTCACATCCGCGCCAAGCGGACGGATCTCTGCTTCGAGCTGGCAACGCAGATCATGGCGCGACTCGGCAACGCAGTGTCGCCCGTGGATGAGGTGCACGGCTTCCGTTACTTCGACAATCGCGACCTGGTCGGCTTCGTTGACGGGACGGAGAACCCCAGGGAGCAGGCGGCGATCGAGGCCACCATTATCGGCGACGAGGATTCTGCCTTCGTCGGCGGCAGCTACGTGATGGTGCAGAAATATCTCCACGATCTACCTGGGTGGAATGCGCTGTCGACGGAGGCGCAAGAGCGCATCATCGGCCGCACGAAGCTCTCCGACATCGAACTCGACGACGCCGTGAAGCCCACCTCGGCGCACAACGCGTTGACGACGATCGTGGAAGACGGGAAACAGCTCGAAATCCTCCGTGATAACATGCCCTTCGGCCAGGTCACGAAGGGGGAATTCGGCACGTATTTCATCGGCTATGCTCGTTCGCCTCACAGGATCGAGCAGATGCTGGTGAACATGTTCATCGGCCGGCCGCCCGGCAACTATGACCGGTTGCTGGACTTCAGCAGCGCTGTCACCGGTACCCTCTTCTTTGTGCCCTCCGCGACGTTCCTGGAGAGCCTGAAGGCCGGCGAGCCTGCGTGATCACCCAAGAAAGTCGAACAGCGCCGGGTTCACTTTGTCTGCGTGGGTCCAGGTGATGGCGTGCGGCCCACCCTCCACCACGGTCCACCCCTTCCGGGTTGTCGGGCGCCTTCAGCAGGTACGGCGGGACCGCAGAGATGAACACCGCCCTGCTCACGCCCTGCGATCCGTATTTCCCCAGGTAGCGGGCCACCTCGCCGCCCCCCATCGAGAAGCCGACGAGCGCGAAATTACGCAACTCGAGCGTCGTCACGACCTTTCGCAGGTCCTCGGCAAAGGTATCGTAGTCGTAGCCCGTCGTCGGCTGGCTGGACTTGCCGAACCCCCGGCGGTCGTACGTAATGACCCGGTGACCTGAGGCCAACAAAACCGGGACCTGCTTCTCCCAGGAGGCCCCGCTTAGCGGATACCCGTGGATCAGGACGACGTGTTTACCCGCGCCGTGATCCTCGTAGTAGAGATCGATGTTGCCTGAGCTTTCCTTGCCGACAGTAATGAACGGCATCGAAACTCTCCTTGTACTGGAAGAGCGAGGCGGTGAGCTTTGATACTGTCATACTCCACCCAATCGATCACTACAGGGCGAATGACTGTTCGCGACCGAAAAAGAAACGGCACGATGTACGTCGTCACCCAGGTACATGCATGCCGATGCCAATGACAGGCGTTTCGACACGCGGGGCTGTCCGCGTCCCGGCATCGCCGATCGCGTAGACGTGCCCCGGACAGAGGGTTAATATTGGGACATGTCTCGGCTTGACGCCAGCAAGCGGGCCGGCCTCCGCGACAGCGCCTTCGCCTACGTCGACGCTCGCGGCCGGAGGCGGCTTCCCATCCACGACGAGGCGCACGTGCGGAACGCGCTCGCCCGGTTCAACCAGGTCGCCTTCGAGAACGATGCGGCCAGGGAGCGCACTCTCAAGCGCTTGCTGAACGCAGCGAAGAAGTACGGCATCGTGCCCGTCGGGTTCATCACCGGCCAGCTGCAATACGAGCAGAAACAGGCGACGGCCGGCCGCATCGTGATTGAGTTGGGTCGGCACGGGGCGCCCGGCGAACTCGAACAACGCCTGCGAAGCGTCCTCCGGGACCCGACCCTCACCGTTCTGTACTGGTCGGACGCATCCGGAGCGTACCTGGACGGCACGGGAACGCCGGTCCCGCTTCCTGCCGAAGAGGACCCGCGTGTGGTGACCTATCTCGAGCGCCACGGTCGCCCCATGACGGCGCTCGTGCACGCTCCAGCGGTTCTCGACGATCCGGATCTCGCGGAGACCGTCCTGACCGCCGTGCGCCTCGCCGTCGAAAGCGAACGTGCATACGGCCAGGTGCAGGCCACGGCCACCGATGCTGCTGCGCTCCCCACCGGGTTCGTCACCCTCCTGATGACCGATATCGAGGCCTCCACCCTCCTTCTCCGTCAGTTGGGCGATCGCTATGGCGACCTGCTGAACGACGTCCGAGGGATCCTCCGGGCAGCGGTGTCGCGAGCGGGCGGCCGCGAGATCGACGCCCGCGCCGACGAGTTCTTCGCGGTCTTCGAGCGCGCCGTGAACGCCATCGAGGCCGCAGCGGCCATCCAGCGTGCGCTCGGTAAACGAGGCTCGCCCGACGGACTCGCAGTCCGGGTTCGCGCCGGGATCCACAGCGGCCGCCCCACCCTCACCGATCTCGGATACATTGGTCTCGCCGTCCACACAGCGGCCCGCGTCTGCGCGGCGGCCAATGGCGGACAGATCGTCATTTCCGCCGAGACACGGGCAGCAGTCGGAAAATCGGCACCCACCGGCATCCGCTTCCGCAGTCTGGGTCGGCATCGCTTGCCCGGGCTTGCGCATGCAACGGTACTCTTCCAGGTCAAAGGGTACGGACTGCGCGCCAGCTTCCCACCGCCGCGGATAGGGAGCCGCAAGCTGACGAAGCGATGACTCATCTAGAGATAGTCTAGACGGTTCACTCGCCCCCGCCTTCCTTGTCCGGGGTGGTCTTGGCGGGTGGTGGGTCGCCGGGACCTTTGGGGGCGCCGGTTTGGCCGGGCCGTAGCCCGGTACCGAAATGTTCATGGATTGGGCGTTCCCATTCGCATCATTGTACAGGCCGGCGACGACAAGCGTGCCCTTCTGATCGACCCAGGCTCACGAAGACGCGCGGAGCGGCACCGTGAAGCGGATGGTGGTTCCCTCCCCGGGAGCGCTGCGGGCTGAGATCTCGCCGCCATGCGCCCGCACCAGGCTGCGGGCAATGGCCAAACCCAACCCCGTCCCGGGGGAGTCCTTCGACTTGTAGAAACGGCTGAAGACGTGCGGGAGCGCCTCGGCCGGGATCCCGGGTCCGGTGTCTTCGACTGAAAGGGCGGCCTGCCCAAGCGCCTCCGCGGCCGCGCGTACTCGGACCATCCCGCCGCGGGGCGTGTACCGGAGCGCGTTGGACAGCAGGTTGTCGAGCACCTGACGGATGCGTTCCGGATCGATCTCGGCGGGTGGCAGCCCGGGCTCAACCGCCAACCGCAGCGTGACCCCGGCCATGTCCGCCTGCGCCTGAAACGAGGCGATGGCCTCCAGGGCGATCTCCGCCAGATCCGTGGGCGCCTTGTCGAGCTTCAGTTCGAGGCTTTCAGCGAGGGCAAACGTGCGCAGATCCTCGACCAGGCGGGCGAGCAGCTGCGTTTCCTCCAGGATCAGGGAGACGTGCGCGTCATCTCGCGGATAGACACCGTCCAGCATCCCTTCGAGGTTCCCCTGGAGCACGGTCAGCGGGGTGCGCAGTTCGTGCGAGATATCGGTCAGCAGGCTGCGCCGCTGTTCCTCCTGCTGGGCCAGGCGTTCCGCCATCGCGTTGAACGCTCGGGCGACCGTCCGCATATCCCGCGGGCCGCGCTCCCAGACGCGCGCGGCGTAGTCTCCGTCGGCCACCCGTCCCAGCGCGGCCAGCACGTCCCCGATCGGGGCCGCCATCCGCCGGAACGCGGCAGCGGCCCCCACAAGCACGAGGAGGAACATGACCGCAAGGACTGTCTGGCCGAGCCCCGCCCACCCGGACGGCGCTCCCAGGATCCTGAGCAGGCCGGCCGCTCCCCACAGGAGGAGCGTGGAGAGGGCGACCGCAAGCAGAGCGACGGCGACAAAAAAGAGCGCGGCGCGGCGGAAGAAGTGCCGCCGCATCCGTTGCCAGGCCTGGGGCCCGGACGGCCCGGCGGGCGGCCACGACTCGCCTTCCGGCCACCACGGCGGCTGGCCTCGTCCCGGCCGCCTGCGGGGAGGACCGCAGAATGCCGGGCTCATTCGTCCGCGAACTTGTAGCCGATGCCGTGAACGGCCAGGAGGTAGCGCGGGCGCCGCGGATCGGGCTCGAGTTTGCGCCGGAGGTTCTTGACGTGGGAGTCGATGGCGCGCTCGTATGACTGGACCGCGACGCCGTGGACCGCCTCCAGCAGCTGGCCGCGGGTAAAGATGCGCCCCGGCTGACGCGCGAGGATGGCCAGCAGTTGGAACTCGGTCGGCGTGAGGATGAGCGCCCGCGTGCCGATAGCCGCCTGCATCCGCGGGACGTCGAGCACGAGGTCGCCGGCGCGGACGACATCCGCCGCTCCGCGTGCGCCATCCCATCGCCGCAGGACGGCGCGAACGCGGGCGACCATCTCCTTCGGGCTGAACGGCTTCACGATGTAATCGTCCGCGCCCAGCTCCAGTCCGACGAGCCGGTCGGCTTCGTCGGCCCGGGCGGTGAGGATGATGATTGGGATCGCCGATTCCCGGCGGAGCGCCCGCGTGACATCCAGCCCGTCCACTTCCGGCAGCGCTAGATCGAGGACTACCAGATCCGGCTTCACGCTTCGCACCGTCGTGACCACCGCGCGGCCGTCGCCAGCGGTCAGGACGCGGAAGCCCGCGCGCTCCAGGTAATCGCGCGCGATCCGTACGATCTTGGGCTCGTCGTCAACAACGAGGATCGTTCTCATGGCTCCGATCCGGCCCGGCCCACGGCGAACGGAGGAGGGGGATGGCCCCCTCCTCCCCTTCAGTGCTCACGCGGTGCCCGCACGGCCTTCGGATTCGTGGACCCGGCGGTGCCATTCTTCGAAGCGCGGCGGCACCCCTTTGCCACACGGTTCGCCGCTCCCATAACCGACGGCCGAGCGCCCGCCCCACCCGTACCCGCGCCAGAACGCCCCGCGCAGTAGCGCGAAGAGCAGGACGATGATCAGAATCGGCCCGAGGAAACCGAAGAACCCGAAGCCATAGCCAAACGGCCCATGGACCGGGTACCCGTACGGATACACGGGGTACGGATACGCCGGGGACGGTCCAGTCCCCGGCGCGGGGACCGGAAGCTTGCCGCTCTGCACGACCCCCTGGGCCACGCCGAGATTGTAGGAGTACGTGGCCACCCCACCCACCCCCGCCACCACGAGCAGCACCAGCAACACACCCACGATCAGTCTCATGACAAACCTCCTCCGGTCAGTTCTGAGTGTACTGTAGGTCATGGGTGTGGACCGGGTATGGACCAAATGTGGAGGTATTGTGGAGGTAGCTAGCGACCGTCCCTCACGGGCAGAGTTCACGCACCATGAGAACGATTCGGTGCGCTGGATTCGAGGGAAGGGTCTTGGTGTGCGCGGTTTCGACGAAGCCGTGTCGGACGTACAAGGATATCGCCTGATCGTTGGATTGGGTGACCCACAGCTGCACGCGCTTGGCCCCACGTCCGCGTGCCCACTGGACGATCGCGTCTACCAGTGCTGTTCCGACGCGTGATCGGCGACGGACCGGATCGACCCACATCGCCACGAGCTCCGCCGTATCCGGCCTGTCCTCCAAGAAAAACCCACCGCCGAGCCCGTGCCACTGTGCGCCATCCTCCGCGACAAATGTGGCCATCGTGTCCGACGTGGCCGCACGCTCGGCAAACTCGTCCCAGTATGCCTGCGGGCGCGCCTGCGCCTCCCCCAACGATGTGGCGAAGGCGTCGGGAGCCTCGGCCAACGCTCTCAGCCGGAGATCTCGCAGGCGAGCACCCTCGTCCGCGTGGATGCATCGAACCTTCATCCACGCTGCCTCAGGGATGGAGACCGGCTACGCTCGTGCGCGACCCCGCCGGCGCCTCCGGCCCCCCCGGCGGGGCGCCCTCGGTCCCGTACCATAGTAGCGCCCGCCAGGCCCCGGAGGCACGCACCGCCACAGCACGATGACTCCGCACCAGAGGCGACCACCTCGGACGGCAAACGTGATGAAGAGCATGTTGATGAATGCCGGGTTAGGACACCGCGGATTCGTTCGGCAGATGCGTTTGGCCACCGCTTCTGCGTCTCGATACGCCCGGCCAAAGGCGAGCCCAACGGGGTTGGCTCCCCCGAGGTTCGCCGCGCCCGTCCCGCTGGTGGCAAATGGGATGCCGCAGGGGAATGGCCTGACCTGTGGCAGGGCCAGGACGGCTCGAAACGGTCCCAAAAGCCCACCACGGCGCCCCGTCGTCCGTTTCACTGACTTGCGCATGCGCCTCGCCTCCCGCTCTCCCGTCGCCCGGTCATGACACCAAGTGGTGCGGGCTCTTCGCCGGAGCCGAGCCCTACCCTTTCGCCGAGCTTGCACCGGTGCGGGCGCCGGGCACCAAGATACAGTAGATTAGGGGATCTCGGCGATCCCGTAGCGCTGGAGGATCTGGGCGAGTAACCCGGCGTGCCGCGGTTCTTTCAAGCCGCCCAGCGGCGTCATCGCAATCTTCGGCTTGGCCCGATCGAAAATCGCGATGGCCGTCTCGGACGGGTCCCTACGCGTCCGATACATGATTCCGTCCGGGGCTTTGGGGTGTGCCCAGAGCGCCAAACTCCATCGCTGCGCGACGGCGCGCGCCCCAGTGGTCAGACGCGCATCGGCGCCGATCCGAGCGAGCCCCGGTCCCCGCAGATCCACGCATTGAAGCGGTACCACCGGCGTCCCTTTCGCCAGTCCACGGCTGGCCAGCATCCTGCTGGAGATCGGGATCGTCGCCCCCGCGGCGGACGCCGTGATGGCTGCCAGCGCCTCCGGGGCCGGAAGGAGGGTCTCCGCGAAAGGCCCCAACGGCGTGAGCCCGGCATACATGACGCCAAATTGTCCGCCCGGCGCATCCCACCGATACCTCCGAGCGCGCCCGAAGTGCGTTGGATCATACCCAACGCGGTGGATCCGATACAGGTCTGAAGAGCACCTGGCGATGAGCAGGTCTCGCGTGTGCAGATCGGGCGGGGGTTCCGGGTGCGGACCGGGAACGTGCTTCGGATCAGGCCGCACCATGCTCGCCAAACGCAGAGGCCGCTGTCTGTACCGCCTCGATCTGCCCGCGCCGCAGGGTTTCCAGAGGGGTTTTTTCGTCGAGCCAATCGCTTGGCGTCAACATGAAGATGACTTGGGCCCAGGGATCCTGCGGCGCCAGCGCTGCCAGGATCGTCTCCCACCCATCGAGGACCCCTCCCCTGCCGAACTGCCACGATGGATAGAAGTATCCGCGGCGGCCCGTCGTGAGCGCGAGGAGCTTGCCGGCCTTACGGCGCTTATCAACCGATTGACGCGAGATCCCGAGATGCGAGGCGACATGGCTTGCCGTCCACGCACCGCCTTCGGCATTGAACAGCTGTTGGCGGGCCTCGAGGCCGCGCGCCCGTGATGCGGCCAGTATCTTCTCCGGATCGTTCGGCTCCATCATTTCAGGCGCTTCGAGGACCCGCAGCACAGCTTCCACGTTCGTGCTCGCCGCCGCGGCCTTCCCCAGCGTGGCGCGTGTCGCACGGCGGAGGGCCTCCATCGCGGTCACGAGCCACCGAGTCAGGAGCGCCTCTCGAAGTTCGTCGCCGCGGACACTGAGAACCTGGCTCACCGCATCCGCCAGCGATTGAGATGCCCCACCGCCAAGAACCGCCGCTGCGGCGGGCCGCCGGCGTGACTGACCGAGGACATGCGCACGGATTTCGCGGGTGCGGGCAGTACGCGGCATTGGGTTCACCAACGACATTGTAGCATCGCACAATATCTTTCGTCAATCTGAAGGGAGAGGTCCTCCCGAACTCGAATGCCGCCCGCGACCGGTCACGGGGGTGGCTTGGTTCAGAGACACCCCACGGGGTGGCGGGTAAGCTCTGATGCGCACGCTCAGTCTCTGCCTCATCGTGCTGGTTGGGCTGATTGCCGCTCTCGCCCCGGCGGCCGCCGGGCCTGCCGCGGCGCCTCCGTCAGTCGCGATCGAGAACGTCAAGCTCGCCGGTCCGCACCTGCTCCAAATTGATATTGCGGCGCAAGGATTCGACGGCCAGGCGTCCGGCGCATCCCAGGGCACGGGCGCCCCGGCTGTGACGCTCTCGGTGTGGCTCGACGGAGTACCAACCCTCGCGGCCATGCCGCTGATCCACATGCCCCCCCGATTCGCGATGGTGTTCGATCTGGCGGCCGGTGTCGTCAGCGTCGGCGGCATTTCGGTCGGCGCGTTCCACCCCATTCCGCCGTTTGCGGAGAACATGCGCTTCCCGATCGAGGTCACGATCCAACACGGCCCGCGCACCGCACGGGCGCAGCGAGAGGCCGCGATCCTGCTGCCGACCGTCGTCGTCCCCGGGTATCTCGATGAGATCATGGGACCGGACAGCGACATGCTGGCCGCGTTTAGGCGGCACGGGTACACGGACACCGGGCCGTCTCCCTCGGTATTCGGGTTCCAGTACTCGTCTCAGGTGAGCCTCGAGGCGGGCGCGCAGTCGCTGGCCAGCTACGTCCGGCAGACCGTGCTCCCCGCCACGTATGCGGCGAAAATCAACGTGGTGGGATTCAGCGCAGGCGGTCTCATGGCGCGCTGGAACATCGAAAACAACACCGACGGCTGGGGCAGCCTGGTGAACCGCCTCGTCCTGGTGGGCGTGCCGAACGAGGGCGTCGTCCTCGCCTACGTGGGCGAGCATGCTCCCTCTTTCTTCCCGTTCGCGGGAGTGGGAAAGAGCCCGATCGCCCACAGCGTCCTTCCGACGTTCCCCTTCTGGCATGATGATCCCGGGCAGGCGTGGACCGTGCCGCCGGACAGCGGGAATCCCTTTCTGGCCCGGCTGAACGCGCAACCGATTCCCCCGGCCGTCCGCGTCTACCTCTTCTACGGCAGTCACGATCCACGCAACACCGCGGGACCGAAAACGGCGGCGGGTATTACCGGGCGACTGCCGGGCGCAGTCCTTTCCTACGGGCCTGGGGACGGTATCGTCCTGGCGGCCAGCGCGCAAGGCCTGCCGATCAACGGCGGGCCGGGGGTCGCCGGCCTGGCGGATCGCGCCGTGCTCCGCGTCGACCTCGGCTCCGTGTATCACCTCTCCTTGCTCGGGGCAGGCGCGGACCGAATCGCGGGCGCGCTGCTCGACCGGTTCTCCAGCACGGTCGACGAAGGCGCAGCGCGACAGTAATCCCGGGGTTACGGCGTCGACACCGTGAGGCTATCGAGTGTGCGGCCGACCGCGGGCACCAGCGCGCGGTGCAGAACGGTCTCGGCGAGGAAGGGCCGGATAGACCCGATCGCGTCCCCTTCTGTCTGTGTCTGCGCGACGATCCGTCCCTGGGCGGCATCAAAGATCTGGACGACGACCACGGCCGACGCCAGGATGGGGCCGCCGCCAAGAGAGGGAAAATCAACGGAGTGCGAGTCGAGACCGAGCGTGAGCTGCCGGATCCAGCCGACCACCAGGCGGTCCGCGTGCAGGCGCTCGGCAAGCGCGCTCAGGCGCGCGTAGCGAAGCACGTCCGCATCGCGCCAGGCGAGGTCCCGCTCCGCCTGCTGGACGCTGCCCCGCGGCAGCACGGTCAGGCGGTCCACCCCCGCCTGCGCGAGCATCCTCGAGAGATCGTCCGCCGCAAACCACTCGGGGACGACCCCGGCGATCGGCCCGACCGGCGAGAGGGCGTAGAAATCGACCACGGCGACCACAGGAGCGGCCGGACCCGCCCCCGCCTTCGGCCAGGGCAGAAGGAGCGCCGCCAGGACGAGTAGGGCGCACAGGCCCACGCCCTGCCCGCGCCGCATGCGCGAGTATTTGTGCATCGCTTTCCCGCCTCTCCGCTGGAGGTCCTCTGTGCTTCCCAATATCAGCTATTCCAGCAACGTCTCCACCTTCCCGCTCCGCTCAATGACGATGAACCACGCGACAACGAGGTTTGTAACGACGACCGCAACCGGCCATGCGAGGATGGCGGAGGACGCGGGCAGGTCGGACGAGAACGTCACGCGCGTCGCGCCATCGTGGCGTCGTGGAGGGGTCGAATGGGGTCGGGTCAGGTGACGGTCTTTGGATCCGCGCAGGTGCGGCCAGGCGATGACACATACCAGCAGGCGCTCCGCCTGGGCCGGCTTCTGGCGGAAGCGGGGTACGCGGTCTGCACGGGCGGGTATGCCGGCGTGATGGAAGCGGTGAGCCGCGGGGCCGCCGAGGCCGGGGGCACAGCCGTGGGGGTGACCATGGAGCCCTGGGCATCACGACGAACGGCCAACACCTGGCTCACGCGCGAAGTCAGCGCGCCGCACCTCTTCGAACGGCTGCACTGCCTCATTGACAGCGACGCCTATATCGCGATGGAAGGGGGCCCGGGGACGCTTGGCGAGGTCGCGATCACGTGGAACCTGTTCCAGACGGAGTCGATCCCCATTCGCCCATTGATCCTCGTCGGGGACCCGTGGCGCCGCGTGATCCAATGTCTCGGGACGGGAATCCGCATTGAGGCGCGCGACCTCGAGCTGCTCCAGTTCGTCGATACGGTCGATGAGGTCGTCCCGATGCTGCGGCGCTGACCCCGGCCCGGCCTACGGGCCCGGCCTACCGGCCGGCCCAGGAGCGCGGCGCCCAGACGGCGGGGGAGGTGTGCCGCGGAAAGATGGTGATCGTGTCGACCCGATCCCGGCGCTCGCCCGCTTCGCGGATGTAGAAGCCCACGCCGGCACTATCGTATACCAAAACGGAGAACTGGCCGGCCCGGAGCACGCGATCCGGCCGCGGGCCGAACGCCCGCTTCACGTCTGCCCGCGTGCTCTGGAAGTTGATCGCCGGCCCCGCTGGGCCGGCCACGGCGTACGTGCCGCCGACGGCAGCACAGTAATCGCCGCCGTCCGCCCAGACGTCGAGAGCGAGCACGGCCCCTTCCGGCGTGTACCGGGCCCCGAGACAGAGCGCTTCCCACCGCTCGATGTAGATCTGGGGATTGGTCGGATCCTGAAACAGGCCGGAGGGTTTCCCGAGCAGGCCTTCCACCTTGGCCACGGTGGCCGTGAGCGGCACGCCGCCGGCGGCGAGCCCCGGCGTGAGCCCTCCGCCCGCCTGCGCACCGGCCGCCGCGAGCAGCACCCCCAGCAGGACGAACACGACGGCCCACCGCCCGCGCTCCGTCACGCCCAGACCCCGGCGGCCGCGGGGACCCGGCGGGGGCCCGGGGCGGTCCCAGCCGCGCCGAACCCGATCAGCACCTCCGTGGACGAGACCGGCGTCGGGAACACCTTCCAGGGGTTCATCAGCTCCCCCGGGTCGAAGATCTGCTTGACCATCCGCATCGCCCGCAGGTCCGCCTCGCTGTAGATCCACGGCATGTAGTTGTTCTTCTCGAATCCCACCCCATGCTCGCCGGTGATGGTGCCGCCCGCCTCGACGCAGACCCGCAGCATCTCTTCCCCGGCCCGGATGACCCGCTCGGTCTCGCCGGGGACGCGCGCGTCGAAGATGATGATCGGGTGCAGGTTCCCGTCGCCTGCGTGAAACACGTTCGCGACCGTGAGGCGGGCCCGGGCCGCGATGGCTTGGACCTGGCGGAGGACCTGCGGAAGACGCGACCGGGGCACGACGGCATCGTGCAGGTAGTAGTTCACCGCGATCCGGCCGAGGGTCCCAAACGCCGCCTTGCGTCCGAGCCAGAGGGCCTGCCGCTCCTCTTCGGTGCGGGCGGTGCGCACTTCCGCCGCGCCCCCCGCCCGGCAAATCTCTTCCACGAGCGCGACGGCCCGGGGCAGCACCTCCCGGAGGCCCTCGACTTCGATCAGGAGCACCGCCTCGGCATCCAGCGGATAGCCCGCGTGGACGAACGGCTCGACGGCCCGGATCGTGTTGCGGTCGAGCATCTCGAGGGCGACCGGCCCGATCCCGCGGGCGATGATCTCCGTGACGGACGCGCTGGCCTGATCGAGGTCCCCAAAGATCGCCAGCAGGGTCACGACCGCCTCCCGGCGCCGGAGCAGGCGCACCCAGACGCGGGTGACGATCCCGAGCGTGCCCTCCCCCCCGACGATGAGCCCGGCGAGGTCGAGCCCGGGCGCGTCGGGGCCCACCCCACCGACCCGGACCCGCTCACCGTCCGACAAGACGATCTCGAGCCCGAGCACGTGGGTGGTGGTCACCCCATACGCGATCGTGTGGGGACCACCGGAGTTGTGGCCGACGTTGCCGCCGATGCTGCTGGCGTACTGGCTGCTCGGGTCCGGCGCGTAGAAGTACCCGCGCTCGGCGACGGCGCGCGTGATCTCGATATTGGTGACCCCCGGCTCGACCACCGCGACACCGTTGTCGAGATCCACGTCCAGGATCCGGTTCATCCGGGTGAGCACTACCACGATCCCACCGATGATCGGGAGGGCGCCGCCCGCGATGCCGGTGCCGGCGCCACGCGGGGTCACAGGGATCTGGTAGTGTGCCGCGACGCGGAGCACTCCGGCGACCTCGTCCGCCGTCCCCGGGAGCACCACGAGGTCGGGCACGGCGGATAGATTGGACGCGTCGTACTCGTAGGCCAGCACGTCTCCGGACCCTTCGAAGACGTGCGCGTGGCCGACGACCGCGGCGAGCGCACGCGCCACCGCGGTCCGGTCGGGGATCCGGATTCTGGCGTCCGCGAGCTCCATGCGTCAGGCAGGCGCCGCGGCGGTCGGCAGGTGGGACGCCTTCCACGCGGCGATGCCCCCCACCAGGTCCGCCGCGCCGGCCACGCCCTGCTGTTCGAGAAGGCTCGCGGCGATCGCCGAGCGGTATCCGCTGCCGCAGTGCACCACGAGCCTGCGCGCGCCGCGGGGCACCTCACCGAGCCGCTCGCGAAGGTGGTTCAGCGGGATGTGCAGGCTCCCGGCGATCCGCTCGTCGCGCCGCTCTCCATCGTTCCGGACGTCGAGGACGATGGGCGGCTCGGGCGCGGCCAGGTGCTCAGCGAGCGTCGAGGCGGTCATGCGCTCGGTCCGCCGCAGCAGATCCGGGCGGGCATCGAGCGCCGTCATGCCGCCGGCAAGATAGCCGGCGATATTGTCGAATCCGATCCGGCCGAGCCGCATCGCCGACTCCTCCTCCCTGCCCGGCGCCGCGATGATCACGATCGGGCGGTCCCGGTCGAGGAGCGTGCCGGCCCACGAGGCGAACTGTCCGCCGAGACCGATGTTGAGGCTATCCGCGAGGTGCGCCCCTTCGAAATCTGCCGCGTCCCGCGTATCGAGCACCTGCGCGCCGCTACCCCCCCTCGGGGCCAGGCGCAGCACCTCCTCGAGGGGGAGCGGGTGCAGCACCCGGCGGAGGGTCGTCTCGAGCGTCGGCCGCTCCTTCGTGTTCAACACGGCATCGTACGTGAAGTACGCGGGGGCGTCGAGTTGGTCCGCAAGCACGATCTTGACGAACTCCTCGCGGCTCATCGGCTGCAGCGCATAGTTGTACCGCCGCTGCACCCCGATCGTTGAGACCGTGTCGGTGCTCAGGTTCTTGCCGCACATCGAGCCGGCCCCGTGCGCCGGATAGACGAGCGTCTCATCGGGCAGCACGAGGAGCTTCTCGCGCAGCGAGTCGTACAGCATCCGGGCAAGCGCGTCGGCCGTCCACCCGAGGGCCGCCCGAAGGTCCGGCCGCCCGACATCGCCGATGAACAACGTGTCCCCGGTCAACACCGCGTGCGGGAGCCGGTCGCTCTTCGCCAGGTCGTAGACGACGAGCGAGATCGACTCGGGCGAATGCCCGGGCGTCTCGAGCGCCACGAGCCGGACCCGGCCGAACTCGAGGGCATCCCCATCCGCGAGCGGCGTGAACGGATACTCCGCCTCGGCGCGCCGCCCCAGGTAGATCCGCGCGCCGGAGCGGTCCCGCAGCTCCAGGTGCCCGGCGATAAAGTCGGCGTGGAAGTGCGTCAGGATGACGTGCCGGATCTCGAGCCCCTGGCTCTGCGCGTCCTCGAGATACTGATCCACGTCGCGCTGGGGGTCCACGACCACGGCGGTACGTGTCGCCTCATCGCCGACGAGATAGGACGCGTGTGCGAGGCACTTGAGGTAGTACTGGGTGAGGATCAATTCCCTGCCTCCCGCTGCTGTGCCGTCGCGACCGTCTTCCCGCGGCGGCGGGGGAACTCCTCCCGTTACAGCGGCGGGGTAAACCGCCCGTCGATCGCGGTCCAGCCGCCGTCCACCACTAGGAGCGACCCGGTCACGTAGCTCGAGGCCTCGGAGGCCAAAAAGATCACCGGGCCGGCCATCTCGTCCGCGGACGCCCAGCGCCCGAGGGCAGTGCGGGCGGAATAGGCCTGGTACCACGCGGGATCCTTGGTGATCTGCCGGGTCAGGGGGGTCTCCACGACCCCCGGGGCGATGGCGTTGACACGGATGCCCTGCGGCGCCACCTCGGCCGCCAGCGCTCGGACGAGCTGCACGATGCCGGCCTTCGTGGCCGAGTACACACTCTGTCCGGGCTCAACCGTCTGGGCTCGGATCGAGGCGAACGCAATGATGCTCCCCCGCCCTTGCGGCGCCATGAGGCGCGCGGCCTCTTGGAGCACGTAGAAGGTCCCCTTGAGGTTGACGGTGATGACCTTGTCCAGCTCCTCGGCAGTGTACGCCACCACCGGCTTGCGCACGTTGATCCCGGGCGTCACGACGACGACGTCGAGGGTCGGGTGGCGGGAGGCGACGGCCGCGAACAGCCGCCGGACGTCTCCGTCCCGGACGATGTCGACCGTCTCCGCCTCGGCCCGGCCGCCGGCCCGGACGATCATCTCGCCCGTGGTCCGGGCGCCCTCCAAGTTCAGGTCCGCGGCCACGACGTGGGCGCCGTGGGCCGCAAGCCCCCGCGCGGCGGCTTGTCCGATCCCAGATCCACCGCCAACGACGAGCGCAACTTTCCCGTCTAGACGAAACAGGCGCGCGTAGTCCACGATCCCCTCCCTCCCCTCTGGGCGCACGGCTGTGCTAGGCGCCGGCGAACCGCAGCACGGCCGCGCCCTGGATCTCCCCGCGCTTGAGGGCGCCCAGCGCGGCGTTTGCGCGCTCGGGAGCCACCGGCTCGGCCGCGATGCGGAGCGGCAGGTCCCCCGCGAGCGCGAGGAACTCCTCGCCGTCGGCCCGGGTCGCGTTCGCGACGCTCCGCACGGTCCGCTCCCAGTACAGGAGCGCATACGGAAACTCCGGGATCCGGTCGAGATGGATGGCGTTCACGGCAAGCGTCCCGCCCCGCCGGATGTGGCGAAGCGCGCCCACGACAATGGCGCCCGACGGCGCAAACACCACGCCCCGGTCGATCTCCCCAGGGGCGGCCTCCTCGATTCCCCCCGCCCACGCGGCGCCCAGACTCCGCGCGAGATCCCGGTGCCCGGCCCCGCGCGTGAACACCCACACCTCGCATCCCCAGTGCCGGGCCACCTGAAGCGCGAGGTGCGCCGATGCCCCGAACCCGAACAGCCCGATCCGCTCGCCCGGCTGAACGTCGGCCAGGCGCAGTGATCGGTAGCCGATGATGCCGGCGCAGAGGAGCGGCGCCGCCTCCACATCGGCATAGCGGTGAGGAAGGCGGTAGACGAAACCCGCCGGCGCGATGACCGCCTCCGCATACCCGCCCGGGACGTGGTAGCCGGTGAACTGCGCCCGCTCACACAGGTTCTCGCGCCCCTCCCGGCACCGCGCGCAGATCCCATCGGCCTTGAACAGCCAGGCGGCGCCTACCCGGTCGCCTTCCCGAAACCGCGTGACGCCCGATCCGACCGCGTCCACGATCCCGACGACTTGGTGTCCGGGAATCAGCGGCAGCGTGGGGGGACGCAGGTCCCCTTCCACGATGTGCAGGTCCGTGTGGCAGATACCGCACGCCCCCACGCGGATCCGGACCTGCCCCTCCCGCGGGGTGGGGACCGGCACCTCGGCCAGTTCGAGGGGCGCCGGCCGCACGGCAAGAGGCGCCGGCTCCCGAAGCAGCAGGGCTCTCATCACAGCACAGGAATTCCCCGTCCGAGAAGACAAATACTCCTCATACCGCACCGCTCATCTGCCCAAGGGGGCTGCACCATGGCGGAAACACAGGTCGCACACGCCGAGCTCGTCGAGGAGTACACGCAGGCCAACCCCCGCTCCCACGCGGCGTTCGAGCGGGCGACCAAAGCCCTCCCGGGCGGTCTCACCCACGACGTCCGTGCGTTTATTCCGTTCCTCCCGTACATCGAGCGGGCGCAGGGCGCGCATAAGTGGGACCTCGACGGCCACAAGTACGTGGACTACGCGTTGGGCCACGGGGCGCTGATCCTGGGACACGCTCATCCGGCGGTGGTGGAGGCCGTCGCGCGCCAAGTCGGACTCATGACCCATCCCGGCGCCAATCACCTGCTGGAAGTGGAGTGGGCGACGCGCATCGAGTCGGTTGTCCCGGGCGCGGAGATGGTCCGGTTTACGAGCTCCGGCACCGAGGCGACGCTCCTGGCGCTCCGCCTTGCGCGCGCGGCGACCGGGCGGCCCAAAATTCTGAAGTTCCAGGGACACTTCCACGGCTGGCACGATGCCGTGATGCCGGGGCAGGCCCCACCGTGGGATCAGGTGCCTGTGGGCGTGTCCCCCGCGGTCGCTCGGGAAACGGTCGTGGTGCCGGCGACCCTCGACGCGGCCGAGGCCGCCCTCCGCGACGATCCGGAGATCGGCACCGTGATCCTCGAGCCGAGCGGGGCCTCGTGGGGCACGCTGGCTCTACCCGAGGGGTTCCTCACCGGGCTGCGCGCCCTCACCTCCGCGCGCGGCGTGATCCTCGTGATGGACGAGGTCATCACGGGTTTCCGGTGGGCGCCCGGCGGTGCATCGCAGAAGTACGGCATCCGGGGCGATCTCGTGACGCTCGCGAAGATCTTGGCGGGCGGCCTTCCGGGCGGTGCCGTTGCGGGGCGCCGGGACCTCCTCGAGCCAATCAGCCTGCCCGGCGGGTCGCGCCGCAAGGTCGTGCATCCGGGGACCTTCAACGCGAACCCGGTCTCGGCCGCAGCGGGCATCGCCTGCCTGGATCTCGTCCGGGATCCGGCGCTCCAGGCGCGCTGCGATCGGCTCGCGGCCGATCTGCGCGAGGGAATGAACGAGGTCCTCCGGCGCCGCGGGATTCGCGGCATCGTGTACGGGGACTCTTCGACATTCCACCTGGCGTTCGATTCCGGTCTCGAGCCGGGGGAACCACACTCGAGGAGCGCACTGTCGGCGGAGAGCCTCAAGCGGCAACGCGGCCTCCCCCTCTTCGGCGCGCTCTCGCTCGCGATGCTGCTCGAGGGCGTCCACATCTTCGCACTGGGCGGATTCCTGAGCGCCGCCCACACCGAGCAGGACGTCGCGGGGACGGTCGATCGGTTCGACCGGACGGTGGGCCGGATCGAGGGACTGCTTCCCAAATCGTCTTGAGAAAATCTTGGGTTGACAGATTGCGCGGGACAGATCTAAACGCGGGTATCCTCGGCGCCTGAGCCCGTGGCGACGCCGCCCACCCCGGAGATCCCGACTCGGGAGAAACGCCGGGTTGCGCTGACCTCGCTGCTCGCCGCGGCCTTCTTGACCGCGACGAAGCTCGCCGTCGGGTTCCTGTCGGGGAGCCTCGGGATCCTCTCAGAAGCGGCGCACTCCGGCCTCGACCTGGTCGCCGCCATTATCACCTACGTGTCCATCCGTATCGCGGACCTGCCGGCGGACCAGACGCATCCGTTCGGCCACGGGAAGATAGAGCATCTGTCCGCGTTCATTCAAACGGCCCTGCTGGTCGTCACCGGCGGGTGGATCGTCCTGGAAGCCGTGCGGAGACTGCTGGTCGCCGAGGTTCACGTCACCCCTTCGGCGTGGACGTTCACGGTGTTGTGTCTCTCGATCGCGGTCGACACGCTGCGCTCGCGGGCGCTCTTTCGCGCCGCACGAAAATACAACAGTCAGGCGCTCGAGGCAGACGCCCTGCATTTCTCGACCGATGTCTACAGCACGGGCGTCGTGATTCTGGGGCTTGTGCTGATCACTGTCGCCCGGCAGAACAACATCGCGTGGCTGCGCCATGCCGACCCGATCGCGGCCCTGATCGTGGCCGGCATCAGCCTCTCCCTCAGCCTGCGGCTCGGGAACAAAACCGTCGACGCCCTCATCGACGCCGCGCCCGCAGGCGTGTCCGAGCGGATCTCGGCAGCCGTGTCCCGGGTCCCCGGCGTGCTGAATCCGGAACGCATCCGTGTCCGCCAGAGCGGCAACAGGCTCTTTGTCGACCTGCGCCTCCTCCTGCAGAGCAACATCCCGCTCGAACACGCGGAGGCCGTCGCCACCGCGGTCGAAACGGAGATCCGCCGCCTCTATCCCCTGGCCGACGTCGTTGTCGACGCCGTTCCGCAAGAGCCCGCGCGCGGGGACCTGGTCGAGCGGGTTCGCTCCATCGCGCATCGGGCCAACTTTCAGATCCACGACGTCACCGCGTACTGGATCAAAGACCGCGTGAACGTCACGCTGGACCTGGAGGTGGATCCGTCCCTGCGGCTGGATGCCGCGCATGACCAGGCGACGCACCTCGAGGACGCCATCCGAAGAGACCTTCCCGAGGTCGATAACGTCAATGTCCACATCGAGCCGCTCCGCAAGCGCGTCCCGACGGCTTCCGAGGCGCCGCTCGTCCAAGCCGGGATGGAGAAGCAGCTGCTGGAGGTTGTCCGGAACACCCCGGGCGTGCTGGACTGTCACCAGCTGGAGGCCCATCAAGTCGACGCCGGGGTCGTCGTGACCGTCCACTGCCGGCTCCGGCCGGGCAGTTCGGTCATGGAGGTCCACGATACCACCGAGCGACTCGAGCTCAGATTCAGGGAGCAGTTTCCGCAGATCAGTCAGGTCAACATTCACGCCGAGCCGCAATAAGGATCCTCAGGCGCCCTTCAGGTACTTGCCGAACCAGGCCATAACCCGGTTCCAGGCGTCTTGGGCGGCCTGCGCGTTGTAACTGTTGCCGGTGTCGTTGAAGAACGCGTGGTTGGCGCCGTCGTAGACGACGATCTCGTGGACGATGCCGGCGTTCTGCATTGCCGCCCTCACCGCCGGCATACCGGCGTCAATGCGTTGGTCGAGCGCGCCGTAGATCGCCAGGATCGCGGCCCGGATCCTGGGAACGTCCTCGAGCGGCGGGTTCGAGCCGTAGAAGGGCGCCGCGGCTTTGAGATCGGGATTCTGCGTCGCGAGCTCCCACGTCACCCCGCCGCCGAAGCAGAACCCGATCACCCCCACCCGGTCCCGCCGGACCGCCGGCAGGCCCTGCAGATAGCGGACCGCCGCGTCCGGCATCGCCACGAGCTGGCCGGGAGGGGTTTTCCCGAGCAGCGCGCTCACCTCCGCGGAGTCGGGGAAACGGGCGGTCCCGCCGGCGGGAGAGGCCAAGTCCGGCGCCACCGCCACATATCCGGCCTTGGCAAAACGCCGGGCGACATCCTTGAAGTGATCGGTGAGTCCGCGGTTCTCGTGGATGATGACCACGCCGGGCGACGGCGCCCCGCTCTTCGGCTGGGCGAGGTAGCCGATCACAGAGGCCGGTCCCATCGGGAAGGTCACCATCCGGCCGTCCACCGCGGGATCATCGGGCGGCACCTGTGGGGCGAGCGCCCGGACGATGGCGGGAACAGGCCCGAGCGCGGCCGCGGCGATCTCGTCGGCCGACGCGGCGACCCCCAGGCTGTCGAGCAGCCGCGCCCCACCGAGCGCCCCACCGGCGAAGATCGCGACGCGCCGGAGCAGCTCCCGCCTCCCCAGGCGGCCGCCGTGGTACTCTTCAGCCCACTCTTCGAGAATGTACCGGCCGAGATCCGTCATGAGACGCCTCCTGTGCCGTACGGCTACGGCATCCGGTGCGCCGTGAGGTTCAGCTCGAGATCAGCCTTGTTCTGCGCTTTCAGGATGCCCACCGCTGAGGCCGCGAATGCGGCCGGCCGGACCGTGTCATGGATCCTGAGGGTGCCTGTGATCACGAGCGGGATCGTCTGTCCTTCGACATAGGTCTGCGGCAGTCCGGTGATCTCCGTCGGGATAAACTCCGCGGTCGGAAAGCGCTCCGATTCGAGCCAGTTCTTCCGAATCGCCTCGTCGCGCCGCCCCCGGTCGGACCGGAGTGTGCTGATATCGACCGTGATCGGGCCGATCCGGGTGGTGCGCGGGCTGGCCCGGTCGAGCGTGACCTCTCCACGGATCACGTGCGTCGTGCCCACGGCGACGCTCAGCTGATTGGCCTCCAAGAAGGTCTCGGGAACACGATAGGTTGCGGATGATTCCTGAGGCGAGATGACGAACCGCTCCACCCCGGCCGCAGCCGCCGCGAGCGGCACGAACGCTCCGAGATCCTGAACCGGGACCGGCACACCGGCGGCAAGCCCTAGAAAAGCGGCGGCCACCGCGGCCCGCGCGCGAATGCGCCTCGTGCGTTCCGGTTCAGTCCGGGTCATCTACTCGTAGCATCGGGTGGGCGCAGGTGACCGTCTCCGCCGGTGCTGCGTCCTATCGTACGCGACGATTGTAAACGGTGTGTAAAGGGCCGCCGAGCTCCTTTTGCGCCCTGGAAGGGTTGGCCCCTCCCCCGGCGGAATGATTCTCCGACCATGGGGATGCGAGGCAGGCGCTCGAGGAGTCCGCGCGCGGACCTCCTTCCCATTGTCGGTGGAGCGACAGACGAGCCGGTGTTGGAATTCGGGATTGATGAACTGCCCCGCGCCCTGCTGGTCCACGTGAAGGGCGAGGTGAACTACGAGAGCGCGCCCCAGCTCGAGGCGCACCTCGCCGATGCGGTCGCACGCCGGCGTCACCTGATCGTCGATCTGAGTGCCATGCTGTTTCTCGACATGAGCGGAGTCCGGGCGCTCGAAACTGCTCGCGAGCGGTGCCGGAAGAACGGGTGCGCGCTCGTCGTGATTGCCCCCCCACAAATGCCCCGGCGTATTCTCGAGCTCATCGGATTCATGCAAGAGGTTCCGGTCGCGGACTCCCCACAGGCCGCACTGAAGCTCCTGCCGCAATGAGCCACTCCCGGATTCTCGCCATGCATGTGATGAGGGCGGTAGCGTCGTGACCTGGAAGTTTAGCGTGAATTTTGAGATTACACCCAGAATCATTCCGACTATCCGCAAACTCATTGCCGGCACCGCGCGGACGGAAGGGGCCTCTGAGACGGACGCGTTCACCATCGAGGCCGCGGTCAATGAAGTCCTGTCCAATGCCTACCTGCATGCGTACGCGGGAAACGCCGGACCCTTGAGCGTCGATGTGTCCTACGACGGCATTCGCCTGCAGATCCTCGTCCACGACCACGGCGCACCGATCACCAATATCCCCATGATCCCCAAAACTTCGCCCCCAAAAGGCGCCGACCATCGCGGGCTGTATCTCGTCGGACAGTTGATGGACGAGGCGGAGATTATTCATCCGTACCGGGACGGCCGCGGGACAGCCGTTCGGCTTGTGAAGTACCTTCGATGAGCCCCAGACACCCGCGCGGACCATTCCGCTCAGGACTCCAGGGACCTCTTTGCTACTCTCTCCCCTCGGGTCCGGGGAACCAGGGCACGCGGCTCCAGCGCAGGTAGCGGTCCGAGAGGAGCTCGAGGGACTTGCGCGCCGTGGGGAACTCTTCGGCCAGGGCCTCGAGCACAGGGCCCTGCGAGCCCGCGTCGGGACGCGTCGCCGCCAGCCGGTAGAATCGCCGCCCGTGCTCCTCGTACGTCTCGAGCGTCGGGGGGAGCGCGCGGATCCGCAGGGGCATGGCGCCTGGGGCGCGGGACCACCGGAGGGAATCCGGGAATATCCCGCTCTGGAACAGGGCGATGTCGGCGATCCGCCGGAAGATCCCGGGCACCTCGTCCTCGCCCACAAGCCCCGCCAGGCCAAGCATATCCTCGAGACTGGATGTGCTGAACCGCCGCCGGACGGACTGGCCGTCCCGCCGGAGGAACACGGTCACGGAGTCGTTCCGCACAAAGGACGTGAGCAGCGAGACAAGGTAGCGCCAGATCGCGGGCTCCGCGATGAACCGTCGAACCCGGGGCGCGTCGAACACCGCAACCGTCTCGGCCGGGGTCCGTTCAAACGTGTACGGCCGGTGCTCAAGATCCCGGATCACGCGCCGGAGCAGCACGCTGAACACGAGCGCGGGGGAGACGCGGAGAAGCGCGTGTTCGTCGCCGAGGAGGCGGTCGACGAGGCGGTCGTCCTCCAGCATCACATCGAGCAGATCCTCCCGCTGGCGCAGGACGGCGGGCGCCTCATCGGGCTCGTACCGTCCACCTCCGACCGTTTCGGCGACGAACCGGAGATCGTCGGATGTCAGCTGCAGCGCCTCGCTCATCGGCAGCATCTCCTTCAAGAGTTGGCCCACCCGGGCATGATCCCCTGCTCCGAATGCATCTTACCCATCTGGGGGTTTCAGACGTCCTCTTCATGCCGCCGGGAATGCCGCCAGGAGTGACGAGCTCCCGCGCCGTAATGGTCGGCATGGCGGACCCCCTCAGCAATCGCGTCGCGCTCGTCACGGGCGGCGGGACCGGCATCGGCCGGGCGATCGCCCGCGCCCTCGCGGGTGCCGGCGCACGCGTGGCCGTGAACTACAGCCGCTCCCGGGCCGAGGCCGAGGACACCGCCGGGGCGATCACCAGGCAGGCGGGGACCGCCATCGTGGTCCAGGCCGACGTGTCCCGGGAGCGCCAGGTCGAAGACATGGTGGGCCGCGTGGTTCAGGACCTCGGCCGGCTGGACATCCTCGTCAACAACGCCGGCACGACCACGTTTGTCGACCACCGGAACCTGGATGCCCTCACCGCCGAGATCTGGGATCGCACCCTTGCGGTCAATGTGAAAGGCACGTTCTTCTGCAGCCGGGCCGCGGCCCGCGTGATGCCCGACGGGGGCCGGATCATCAACATCGGATCGGTCGCCGGGGTCGCCGGCTCGGGCAGCTCGATCGCCTACGCGGCAAGCAAGGGGGCGATCCACACGATGACCAAATCGTTCGCGCGGGCGCTGGCGCCCCGCATCACCGTCAACGCGATCGCCCCCGGCCTAATCGAGACGCGCTGGCACGTGGGGCGCGAGGCATTCATCGCCGCCCACGTACCGCCGGTCCAGAGGATCGGCCGGCCCGAGGACATCGCCCACCTCGCGCTCGCCCTGGCAACCGCCGACAACTTCATCACCGGGCAGATCATCGTCGCAGACGGAGGCGCACTGTTGTAGGCCGGCGGCACCGCCGCTCGAGGCGATCCTCGTGATGGCGAACATCTGTTTGCATCTACAGGCGGGGTGTGCTATAATCCGACCGCTTGAGCGCCTGCGAGACTCGTTTGACCGGGGGGCCGCCGCGTGGGCAAGGGGCTGACGAAACGCCAGCGTGAGATCCTGAACTATCTGATGGAGAGCATGCAGGACCGGGGGTATCCCCCGTCAGTCCGGGAGGTCGGTGCGGCGCTCGGTCTCACCAGCAGTTCCACGGTCCACAGCCATCTTGCCGCGCTCGAGAAGAAGGGGTACATTCACCGCGATCCCAGCAAGCCGCGGGCGATCGAAATCCTGAAGGACGGCGCGAGCCAGGCGCCCAAACGCGTCGTGAATGTGCCGATCCTCGGGCATATCGCGGCGGGACAGCCGATCTTGGCGGAGGAAAACATCGAGGATGTCTTCCCCCTGCCCCGCGATTTCGTCCGCGAGGACGCGTCGTTCATCCTGCGCGTGCGTGGGGAGAGCATGATCGACGCCGGGATTTACGACGGGGATTATCTCATCGTCCGCCAGCAGGCCACCGCCAACAACGGCGAGATCGTCGCGGCGCTGCTTGGCGAAGAAGCCACGGTCAAACGGCTCTTCCGGGAGCGGGACCACATCCGCCTGCAGCCGGAGAACAAGACGATGTCGCCGATCATCACCCGCGACGTGACGATTTTAGGAAAGGCGATCGGCCTGATCCGTCGCCTGCCGTAGACTTCAAGAACTCGCGCGGACGTACCGCTGAAGCCGCGTGACCGCCGCGGCCGGCACCTCGACATCCACAATGATGCCCCCCGGGGTGTCCTCCCGACGCAGCACCCGTCCCTGCGCGTACACTTGAGCGAGCACGCGCACCTCGGCGTACGGAATCGCCAGGCGCACCCGCTGCGCCGGATCCGGCAGCCGCTGGGAAATGACCCGCAGCAGGTTGACGAGCCCGAAGCCGCGCAGCGCGGAGACCGGCACCCCGCCGGGCTCCTCGGCCAGCACGTCGCGGAGCGCCTCCGCCGGCAGCCGGTCCGCCTTGTTCAGGGCGGTCACCCGGGGCTTCTCCCCCGCGTCCAGCTCGCGCAGCACCTGGTCAACGGCCGCGCGCTGCTCCATCCACCGCGGATGGCTCGCGTCAATGACATGGACGAGCAGGTCCGCGTCCGTGACCTCTTCGAGCGTCGCCCGAAACGCGGCCACCAGATCATGCGGCAGCTTCTGAATGAAGCCGACGGTGTCGACCAGCAGCACCGGCCGGTGATTGGGCAGCACGACTTTCCGGATCGTCGGGTCGAGCGTGGCGAACAGCTTGTCGGCCGTGAACACATGGGCGTCGGTGAGCGTGTTGAGGAGGGTGGACTTCCCCGCGTTCGTGTAGCCGACGAGCGCGACGACCGGCAGCGCCGCGTCGCGGCGGGACTCGCGCTGCAGGCGGCGGTGCCGGCTCAACGCGCTGATCTCCTGCCGGAGGTCCGTGATCCGCGTGCGAATCCGCCGCCGGTCCACCTCGAGCTTGGTCTCACCCGGGCCCCGGGTGCCGATTCCGCCGCCGAGCCGTGACAGCGTCACCCCGCGCCCGGCGAGGCGCGGCAGCAGGTACGTCATTTGGGCCAGTTCGACCTGGAGGCCGCCTTCCCGCGTCCGGGCACGCTGGGCAAAGATATCGAGGACGAGCGCGGTGCGGTCGAGCACCTTCGTCCCGAGGGCCTTCTCCAAATTCCGCTGCTGCGCCGGGGAGAGTTCCTGGTCGAAGATGACGACGTGGGCGCCCACGGCGGCCGCGCGGGCTTGGATTTCCTCGACTTTGCCGGACCCGACCCACGTCGCCGGATCCGGCCGGGACCGCCGCTGCACGATGACATCCGCGACGGTGGCACCGGCGGTCTCGGCGAGCCGCACGAGCTCCTGCAAGCTTTCCGACCGCTCCGGCTCCTCGCCACGCCCCGGCGGCTCGAGCCCGACGAGCACCGCCCGCTCGGGCTCACCGCCCGCCACGTCGATCAGCGGGGTGCGCGGCGCGGCCTTCCCATCTCCCGGAGTGAGGCCGCGGCGGAGCTTGTGTCCCTGGGGGGTGCCGGTCGCTCGAATCTCGGCTCGCTCCGTTTAGCGGGAGGCCCGGGCCGTCGCGCCCAGGTGCTGCCCGATCCGCCGGACCGCCTCGGCGAACCGGTCGTCTGAGGCGGTGAGCGAGATGCGGATATACCCCTCGCCCCGCCTGCCGTAGCCGATCCCCGGCGTCACGGCCACGCCGGCCTGCTCGAGGAGATGGCCGGCGAACCCGACCGAGTCATAGCCCTCGGGGACCGGGATCCAGAGGTAGAATGTCGCGCGGGGCAGCGGGACTTGGAGTCCCGCCTTCCGCAGGCCCGCCACGACCGTGTCCCGGCGCGCCTGCCAGATCGCGACCCGCTCGCGGACCGGGGCATCCGAGCCCGTGAGGGCAGCGGCGCCGGCGGCCTGGATCGCAACGAACTGCCCGCTGTCGATGTTCGTCTTGAGCGTGCCGAGGGCCTGGATCGCGTCCGCATTGCCCACCGCAAACCCGAGCCGCCAGCCGGTCATGCAGTACGTCTTGCTGAGCGAGTGGAGCTCGACCGCGACCTCCCGCGCGCCCTCCGCCTCGAGGAAGCTCGGGGGGCGGTACCCGTCGTAGGCGATCTCGGAGTACGTGTTGTCGTGCACGACGAGCACGTTCCACCGGCGCGCGAACTCGACGACCGCCCGGAAGAACGTGAGGTCGGCAACCCCCGCGGTCGGGTTGTTGGGATAGTTGAGGAAGAAGAGCTTCGCCCGGCGGGCCACGTCGTCGGGGATCGCCCCGAGATCGGGCAGCCACCCCCGCTCCGCGCTCATCGGCACCGGGTACGGCTCCCCCTCCGCCATGAGCGTCGCCGTCGCGTACACGGGATATCCGGGATCGCTCACGAGCGCCACATCGCCCGGGTTGACGAACACCCACGGCAGGTGTGCCAGGCCCTCTTTGGAGCCGATCAGCGTCAGCACCTCGCGCTTCGGGTCAAGCGTGACGCCGAACCGGCGCGCATACCATCCGGCGACGGCGTCGCGGAACTCACGGGTCCCTTCGTACGGCGGATATGTGTGGGTGGCGGGATCGTGCGCCGCGCGGGTGAGCGCCTCGACGATCGGATCCGGCGTCGGCAGATCGGGATCGCCGATCGAGATGTCGATGACGTCGACCCCGCGCTGGCGGAGCACGTCCCGCTTTCGGTTGAGATCCGCGAACAGGTACGGCGGAATCCGCTGCATGCGTCGAGCGATCTGCATCGAGTCCTCCCGGCCGTGATCAGGGCCGGCCCGCGGGCCGGCGCTCGCTGTTCATCATAGCATGAATTCGCGCGGCGACGGTTTCCGCCGGATCGCCTCCCACATCCACCCACCGGTATCGCGGGTCCCCCCGGAACCAGGTCCACTGGCGCTTGGCATACCGGCGCGTGTTCCGGCGGAAGCGGGCGACCGCTTCCTCGAGCGTGATCGCGCCCGCGAGAGACGCCGCGATCTCCTTGTAGCCCAGGCTCTGCATCGCGGGCAGCGAGGGTGGATACCCCCGCCGCACGAGCGCGCGCACCTCGTCGATGAGACCGCCGTCCAGTTGCCCCGCGATCCGGCGATCGATACGTTCGTAGAGCGCCGCGCGGTCGAGCGTGAGCGCGATCATGCAGGCCGCGCCCCGGCCCCTTTCCGGCGGCGCCCATCCGGTCGCCCCGACCTGGGGCTGGAGCGCCGAGATCGGCGTCCCGGTCCGCGCGTGGACCTCGAGCGCCCGGATGATCCGGCGAACGTTTCGCGGATGGATCCGCGCCGCGGCGATCGAATCCACCCCGGCGAGGCGCCGGTAGAGTGTGCCGGGTCCTCCGGTCCGCTCCTCGGCCTCGAGGCGTGCCCGCAGATCCCAGTCGGGTGACGCCGGCGGGATCGCGACGCCGTCCACGACCGCCCGGATGTAGAGGCCGGTGCCGCCGACGAGAAGCGGCAGACGGCGCCGGGCGCGGATCTCGTCGATCGCGCGCCGCGCCAGCGTTTGGTACTCCGCGAGGGTCACCGTCTGGTCCGGATCTGCCACGTCCAGCAGATGGTGGGGAACGGCCGACCGGGCGGCCGGTGAGGGCTTCGCCGTGCCGATGTCCATCCCGCGATACAGGGTGCGCGAATCGGCGCAGATGATCTCCGCCGGGACGTGGTGGGCGAGGGCAACCGCGACCTGCGTCTTTCCTACCGCGGTTGGCCCCCCGATGACAACGAGGTCCGGACCAGCCATCGAACCCGCCGCTACCGGCGGCGGCGACGCCCGCGCCGGCGCGCGGGGACGGACGCTACGGGGGCGTTCCCGTCCGGGGCGGATGTCGGTGCGGGAGTGGACACGGCGGACGCTGATGAGGACGCGGGCGCCGCGGGCGCGGCGTCGACCGGGGGCTCCGATGCGGTGAGCGGCGCGGGCCTGCTCTTCCCGCGTCCCTCGTGCGGCCGGTCGTCCAGCCACACGAACTGGCGGGGGGCCGAACGCCGGTCGAGTTGGTAGAACGCCTCGTAGAGTTTTCGGGCGATCTCGACCGCCCGGGCGGCATTCTCGGCCGACAGGAGGGCCTCGATCCGCGTCTCCCCGCCCCGGCGCGATTGCTGGACGTCTTCGTATTCGCCCTTGTAGTGCGTCAGCACGTTTCGCCACGTCCGGAGCGCCGAGAGGGCCCGCAGTTCGGGACCGTCCTCGGTGAACGTCTTCCCCGATTTGCTCACCAGCCGCGTGACCTCGACCCACTTACCCTCCGGCGACATCCGGTCGTAGTGCCGATAGCGGTCTCCCAGCCGGTCGCCGCCCACCATGTTGATAAACGCCTCGAGCGCGAAGTACGCCATCAGCAGGGCAACCAGGCTGTGGGTCTGCTCGCCCTGGTGGTCCGGCGGCGACATCCGGGCGGCCCGGGCCGCGGCCTCCGCGTGTTCGCGCGCAAGTTGAAACATCGTCTGCTCGAGATGCGTCCGCTCCCACACCTGCTCGCCGGGGCCCTCTGGGGCCGGAGCGGGCACCGGCACAGCCGGACGGCGATCAGGCGTCACCCGTCCCCGCCGCCGATTGGGCGCCGCGCGTGCGGGGCGCTGATCGGGAACGGCCGCCACCGGGCGGCCCTCGGGCGCCGCCGGCTGCCCCCGGGGCGTCGCCGGCTGCCCCCGGGGCGCCGCTTGCGGACGGACGGCGAGTGTCGAGGCCGTCGACGCGGAGGCGAAGCGCCCGTCCGGGTCAAAGCGGGCGGGCACGGACGGTGGGGCCGGCGCGTCCGCAGGCACGGGCGCGGACGGTGGGACCGGCGCAGGAGATGGTCGGGTGGGAAGCGACGCGGGACGGCCCGCCCCCCTCGGCGCGCGCCGGCGCCGGCGGCGGCGCTGTGGTTGCCGGTCAGTCGTGTCCATCGCCGTACTCACTTCGCCGATCCTCCCTCGGCTTCCCCCGCGCCGGCGGGCACGCGGAAATGCCGAACAGGACCGGGCTCTGAGGCGACGAAGACACGATCGATGAGCGAGCTTACCCCGATGATGCGCCAGTACCGGGCGCTCAAGGACCAGCATCCCCACGCGATCCTGTTGTTCCGGCTCGGCGATTTCTTCGAAGCGTTCTTCGAAGACGCGCATCTGGTGGCGCGTGAGCTCGGGCTGACCCTCACGAGCCGTCCGGTCGCCAAGGGCCGCCGGATTCCGATGTGCGGCATCCCCCATCACGCGCTCGCGACGTACCTGCGCCGCCTCATCGACCGCGGCCATCGGGTCGCGATCTGCGACCAGGTGGAGGATCCCCGCAAGACCAAACTGCTCGTCCGCCGGGAGGTCGTCCGCGTCGTCACCCCTGGGACGGTCATCGAGGATGATCTGCTGACCGCCCGCGAAAACAACTTCCTCGCGGCGGCCGCGACGGCCGGGAGCGCGTGGGGTCTCGCGCTTGCCGACCTCTCGACCGGCGAGTTCTATGCCGCCGAGGGAGCGCTACCCCAGCGTCTCGAGGACCTGTTGAGCCGGTGGCGTCCGCGCGAGCTGCTCCTGCCCGAGGGCGAGCCCACGGACCGTCTGGCGATCGACGGCCTCACGGTCACGCCGTATGAGGCCTGGCGGTTCGATCAGGGTCTCGCGGAACGCACGCTGCGCGACCACCTGGGGGTCGTGACGCTCGACGCGTTCGGCCTTCGTGATGCCCCGCTCGCGACGGCAGCCGCGGGCGCGCTCCTCCAGTACCTCCGGGAGACCCAGCGGGGTCCCCTGCCCCACCTCCGCGGCATCCGCGTGATCCCTCCGGACGACGGCCTTGTGCTCGACGATACCACCCGGCGGGCGCTCGGGCTGTGGCGGGTCTCCCGGGACGGCGGCGGGAACACTCTGCTCGACGTCCTCGATCTCACCGAGACACCGATGGGCGGACGCCTGCTGCGCCGGTGGCTCGCCCAGCCGCTGCGCGACCTCGGCGCGATCGCCGCGCGGCAGGATGGCGTCGAGGCGTTCGTCGAGCGGGGCGCGGAGCGCGAGACCCTGCGGGGCCGGCTCCGCACCCTGGGTGATCTGGAGCGCCTGACCGGCCGTCTGGCGCACGAGGCCGGGGGCCCGCGCGACCTCGCGGCGCTCCGCGACACCCTGGCGGCGCTCCCGACGATCCTCCCCTGTCTGGATGGACTGGATGCGGCCGCGCTCCGGCCCCTCGGTCCGGCGCTCGCACCGCCTCCCGGACTCCCGGACCTGCTGCGGCGCGGCCTGGACGAGGCGGTGCCCCTCTCCCCTCGGGACGGCGGGCTGATCCGGGCCGGCTTCGATCCCGCCCTCGACGAGCTGCGCGCGGGGACGCGAGGCGCGCGCGACTGGATGGCCGCGCTCGAAGCCGCGGAGCGGACCCGGACCGGCATCAAGAATCTCAAGGTCGGGTACAACCAGATCATGGGTTACTACCTCGAGGTGAGCAAGCCACACGCCCACCTCGTCCCATCCGACTACGTGCGCAAAGGGACGCTCGTCGGGGCCGAGCGGTACATCACAGCGGAGATGAAAGAGAAAGAGACGCTCATCCTGACGGCCCAGGAGCGGATCCACGCCAGGGAGTACGAGGTGTTTTGCGCGCTGCGGGACGCGGTCCGGGAACAGACCCCGGCTCTGCAGGCGGCCGCGCGGGCGCTCGCCGAGCTCGATGTCTTCGCCGCGCTCGCCGAAGCGGCGGTGCGGCATCAGTACGTGCGTCCCGCGGTCACGGGAGGACGCGCGCTCCGCATCACCGCGGGCCGTCATCCGGCGGTCGAGCAGGCGCTCGGGCCCGAGCGCTTTGTTCCGAACGACCTGATCCTCGCCCCGGACCGCGACATCCTGATCGTGACGGGCCCCAACTTCGGCGGCAAGAGCACGTACATCCGCCAGGCCGCGCTCATCGTGATCCTCGCACAGATCGGGAGCTTCGTCCCCGCTCGTGACGCGGAGGTCGGCGTTGTCGACCGCATCTTCACGCGGGTCGGCGCGACGGACGACCTCACGGCGGGGCGCAGCACGTTCCTCTCGGAAATGATCGAGGTGGCGCGCATCCTGACGCAGGCCACGGAGCGGAGCCTGGTGATCTTGGACGAGGTGGGACGGGGCACGAGCACGTACGACGGGATGAGCCTGGCGTGGGCGGTCGTGGAGGACCTGCATGACCGTGTCGGGGCGCGGACCCTCTTCGCCACTCACTATCACGAACTGACCGAGCTCGCTTCACAGCTCGAACGGGTGGCCAACGTCCAGGTGCTTGTGCGCGAAGACGCCCCGGCGGAGGCCGGGGGGCAGACCATCGTCTTCCTGCACCGGGTCGTCGACGGCGCCGCCGGCTCCTCGTACGGGATCCACGTCGCCCGGCTGGCGGGAGTCCCGGAACCGGTGATCCAGCGGGCCCGCGACGTGCTCGCCGGGCTCGAGCGCGCGACGGCGGTCGCCGCGCCTGACCAGACGGCGCCCACCCGGCGGCCCTCCCGGGGCCGGGGTCCGGCCCGCAGCCAGCAACTCCCCCTTCCGCTTCCTTCGCCGGTCGAGGACGCGCTCCGGGGGGCCGACCTCGCGACCATGACCCCGCTCGAGGCGCTCAACTTCCTCTCAGACCTGCGGGGAATGCTCGAGTCGCCCGACCAGGACGTCGCCCGCGACGCATCCCCGGACGACGCATCCGGCGGGACCGTGGTGCCGTTCCCGTCTGATCGACCGCGGCCCCCGAGGCGGCCCCGGTGACGGTGGCGCCCAGGCCCGCGATCCAGGTGCTGCCGCAAACCGCGGCGGAGCGCATCGCCGCGGGCGAGGTCGTCGAACGGCCGGCGTCGGTCGTCAAAGAACTGATCGAGAACAGCCTGGACGCCGGTGCCCGCCGGATCACGGTCGAGATCGAGGCCGCGGGGCGGGCCCTGATCCGGATCACCGACGATGGCGCGGGCATCCCGGCCGCGGAACTGTCCCTCGCGTTCGAACGGTTCGCGACGAGCAAGATTCGCGCAGCCTCGGACCTCACGCACATCCGCACGTACGGCTTTCGGGGAGAGGCCCTCCCGAGCATCGCCGCGGTCGCGCGCGTCACGGTGGTGACCCGGCCGCGGGAGGAGCAGGCCGCTGCGCGGATCACCGTCGCGGGCGGCCGCCGGGAGGCGGTTGGGTCCGCGAGCGGAGCCGAAGGCACCACCGTCACCGTCGAGGATCTCTTCTTCAACACCCCGGCCCGGCGAGGATTTCTCAAGTCGGACGCGCGCGAGACGGCGGTGATCATCGAGACCGTCGAGGCGGCGGCGCTCGCGGCGCCGGAGGTTGCGTTCCACCTTACCGACGGCGGCCGGGAGGTACTATGGGCGCCCCCCGAATCGTTCGCGGCGCGGGCGAGGCGGATCCTCGGCGCCGGGCTCGCGGAGCACACGCTGGAGGTTGCCGCGGCCGGGGCGGCGGCCGAGATCCTGGGCATCGTCGGCATGCCCCAGATCGCTCAGCCGCGGCGCACGCACCAGTGGTTCCTCGTCAACGGGCGCCCAATCCGAAGCCCGCTGCTCGCCCGGGCGGTCGGGCAGGCGTTCCACACCCTGATCCCGGATGACCGCCACCCTGCCGCCGTGATCAGCCTGCGCGTGACGCCCGCTGAAGTCGATGTCAACATCCACCCGCGCAAGGCCGAGGTCCGCTTTGTCCACGACCGGACGGTGTTCGACGACGTCGTTCGGGCGGTCCGGCGCGGACTCCACGAGACCCCGCTCGTGCACGCCGTCACGGCGGATCCCGGCCCATCGGCGCCTCGAGCCGCCGGGCGGGACGTCCTGTCTCACGCCGGAGGCGCGCCCGCAGCACCCTACCCCGCCCTCGACACGACGGGGACCCTCGGCAACGCCGCGGGGGGCGCCGGGATCGGCGAACCGGAAGTCCTGTGGCGCCCCCGCGCGTCCGCGGCGCCCGGCTGGCCGGTGATCCGGCTCATCGGGCAACTGGCCCTCACCTACATCGTGGGGGAATCGGGCGGAGACCTGATCCTTGTCGACCAGCACGCGGCGCACGAGCGTGTGCTGTACGAGCGGTTGATCGCCCGCCACGAGGCCGGCGGCGCGCAGGCGCAGGGGCTCGTGACGCCGGGCGTCGTGGACGTCGGGCCGGCGCACGCGGCGCTGCTCGCCGATCTCGAACCGGCGCTGCGGGCGCTCGGATTTGAGGTGGAACCGTTTGGACCGTCGGGAGTGCGGCTTCTCTCGGTACCGGCGATTGCAACCGCCCGCGCGCCGGGGGAGCTGTTTCGGGCGTGCCTCGAGGATCTCGGGGGGGATCCCGGACCGCACGCGGGGCGCGCGCTCGAAGAGCGCCTCGCGATCGCTACGGCGTGCCACACGGCGGTGCGGGCGGGCGACCGGCTGACCATGCCGACGATGGAGGCGCTGCTGGACGACCTCGCGCAGACGCGCGATCCGTTCTCCTGCTTCCACGGACGCCCGACGATCGTCCGGATGCGGGGGCGCGAACTCGAGCGGTGGTTCTACCGGAAGACCTGACCCCTGCCGGACGCGCCCGCGGCCGCACCCCCGCGCCGGCGGCAGGAAGTCACACGGCGGGCACGAACAGGCACGCGAGACCGGGTTCCGTGAGGGGGACTCCTCGCCATGCCTGCCGCCATCGCCATCTGCTCCAATCCCGACTGCACCCGCCACGCAGCGGCGGCCCGGCCGGCCGAGCTCCCGACCGCCTGCCCGACGTGCGGCGCGCCGATGGTGGCCCGGTGCTGGAAGTGCGAAGTCTCGATTACCGACCCGTTTACCTCATACTGCGCGCACTGCGGGGTCCCGCTCAAGCGGGTCCTCCCCCGCGCCGAACGCCGCGAGATGCTGCTCGCGCTCTGCGGGAATCCCGAGTGTGACTGGGCCGTCACCGTGGAGCACACCGCGGCGATGCCGTCCCGGTGCCCGCGCTGCGGCACCGCCGTGGTCTCCCACTGCTGGAAATGCGGCACGCGCGCGGTGGACATCACGCAGCTCTACTGTGCGGCCTGCGGCGTGCCGCTCAAGCGGCAGAAGCGGCCCGCCTGAGCCCATGAAGATCGGAATCCTCGGCTCAGGGATCGTAGGACAGACACTCGGGGCCGGCTTTGCAGCACTCGGCCACGATGTCAAGCTGGCCTCGCGCGAACCGGCAGACGAGAGGATCACCGGGTGGGTTGCGCGGGTGGGCGCACGGGCCTCCGGCGGCACGTTCGCGGACACCGCCGCGTTCGGCGAGGTCGCCGTCCTGGCCACACCGTGGACTGGAACCGAAAACGCGATCCGGCTCGCGACCCAGGAGAATCTCGCGGGCAAGGTCGTGATCGACGTCACGAACCCGTTCCTGTTCCCGCTGAACGCGCCGCCCGGACTCGCGCTCGGCTACACGGATTCTGGCGGCGAGCAGGTGCAGCGCTGGCTTCCCGACGCCCGCGCCGTCAAGGCGTTCAACTGCGTCGGGAGCGCCCACATGATCCGCCCGCAGTTCCCCGGCGGCCCGCCGGACATGTTCATCTGCGGGAACGACGCCGGCGCCAAAGAGACCGTCACCGGGATCTGTCGCGGTTTCGGATGGCCCTCCGTGATCGACGTCGGCGGCATCGAAGGGGCGCGGCTGCTGGAACCGCTCGCCATGCTGTGGGTCCTGCACGGCGTGCGCTCGGGCAGCTGGAACCACGCATTCAAGCTCCTCCGGAAGTAAGCCCTTAGAGCCGGAAGCCCACGAGCGCGCTCACCCCGACCCCGTAGATTCGATGGAGGCTGCGCACGCGCCCGCGTGGCGTCCCGGCGTCCGCGGCGGCGCCGCCACGGACGGCGCCCCGACTTCAGCGATCTCCTCGAGGGACCGCCCGGCCGTTTCCTCGCCAAGGAAAAGCACGAGCAGCGCCGCGCCGGCCAGCCCGACGGCGAACACCACCATCGCCGGCCCGCGCCCGTGCGACCACGAGCTCATGAGGATCCCCAGCATCGCGGGCGCCAGAATCCCCGCCGACCGCCCGGCGGCCGAGGCCCAGCCGATCGCGGTCGCCCGGATCCGGGTTGGGTACAGCTCCGCCGCGTAGGTCAAAATCACCGGCCAGGCGGCGAGGGTACCGCCCGAGAGGCCGATACCGGCCAGCACAAACACCGGCTCCGTGCGCGCGACCGCAACCCCTAGCGCCCCAACCGCGCCCAGCGACAGCGCGGCGATGATGACGGGCTTCCGCCCCACACGGTCGAGGAGGAGGGTCGAGGTGACCGTGAGCGGGAGCGAGGCGAGTCCCACGACGAACGCCGCCTCGGCCGCATGCGCGAATCCGCCCGCCGACATCATCGCGGGAAGCCACAGCACGGGGCCGTTGTAGGCGCCGATCATCACAAACCAGACCGTCCACACGAGCACAGTGCTCCGCCGGAACCGGGGACTCCAAAACTCCCGCAGCTGCGCGGCGATCGATGCCGGGTGGGCCTGCTCCTGTGCGGGGAGCTCCAGGATCGAACCGTACCGCTCTCGGAGGAGTGTGACCAGCGCCTCCGCCTCGCGCCGACGGCCGTGTGACAGGAGGAAGCGCGGTGACTCGGGAACGAGCCGCGGACCGAGGACCGCCAGGACGATCGGCAGGATCCCGATCGCGAAGACCCCCCGCCAGCCCAGACCGTGTACGAGAAACACGCCGCCGGCCGCGGCGGCGATCCAGCCGAGGATCCAGATGGCCTGGGTCCACCCCATCATCTGACCGCGGTGCTGCCGGGGGGCGAACTCGCCGACAAGGCTCGTTGCGACAGGCGCCACGCCGCCGAACCCGACGCCGGACAGAAACATCAGCAGAATGAGCCAGGCGAGCGAGGGCGCCAGCGCCGCGATGCCGGTGGCGAGCGCGGTAAGCGCGATGGTGAAACCATACCCGAGCCGCCGGCCGATCACGTCCGCCGTGTGGCCCATGACCACGCCGCCGACGAGCTGTCCGGCGCCGGCCGCCATCGTAATGGCACTGGCCTGTCCGGGCGTCAGGTTCCACGCGTTCCGCAGGCCGAGCAGCGCGTAGCTCAGGACGCCCAGCGTGAGCCCGTTGCTGGCAAACGCGAGCCCGGCGACCAGCGTGACGCGCCGGAAGAGGCTCCCCTGCCCCCTCACGCCTGCACGCCGCGGCGGGCGCGGGCGAACCGGTCCGGTGCGAGAAAGCCGATCGGGTGAGCCGTCCGTCCGTCGATCGTGAGATCCGCCATGATCTCCCCGATCACGGGCGCAAACTTGAACCCGTGCCCGCTGCACACCGACGCGTAGACGACGTGAGGGTGGAGCGGAGAGCGTCCGATGATGAAGTGCCCGTCGGGCGTCATCGTGTACAGGCACGTGGCCGCTTCGATCAGCCGCCCGTTGGCCCCGGGCAGGACACGGACCACGAGGCGCCGGATCCGTTCGATCTCGGCCGGGGCCACATCGCGCCGGGCAGTATCGGGGGTGCAGGCCTCACCCGGCTCGTGGATCGCCAGCTTGACTCCCCGGCCGTCCACGTTCGGGATGCCGTAAATGTTCGTCCCGTCGAGCGCGCAGATCCACAGCGGGCAGCGGTCCGCGGTGAGGAGCGCCCCCTCTTCCGGAGACGCGGCGTCGAGCCAGCACAGCGGCTGGCGGGTCGGCGTCAGCGGGAGGCCCAGGTCGGCGAGGAGCGGGCCCATCCAGGGTCCCGCGGTCATGACGAGCGCACCCGCCTCGTACCGGCCCCGCGGCGTCTCGACGACCACCGTACCGCCCTGGTCCCGCCACGACCGCACGGGCTCCGCATGGTGCAGGGCCGCCCCCGCGCGCTCCGCGGCGGTGATTTGGGCCGCGATACACCGCTCGGGGTTGAGCAGACCGGCCTGAGGCTCCCACACGCCCACGATGCCGGGCTCAGGGGTGAACGCGGGGAACCGCCGGCGCACCTCCGCGGCGGTGAGCATCTCGTACGGCAGGCCGTGCTCGCGGGCGCTTCGCACGGCTCCGTTCACCACGTCCGCCGACTCGGGTCCGAGCATGAGGCCGCCGGTGCGCCGCACGAGCGGCTCGCCGGCGAGCGTGGACAGGCCGTCCCACATCGCGTACGCCCGCTCCAGCAGCGGCACGTACGCCGGATCCTCGAAGTACGCCTTCCGGATGATCCGGGTATGGCCGTGCGAGGAGCCGAGGGTGTGTCCGGGGCTGAGGGCATCGAGGCCGAGGACGTGGCGGCCGCGCCGCGCGAGTTGCCACGCCGCGGCGCTCCCCATCGCGCCCAACCCCACGACGATCACGTCGTATGTCACGCGCTGACTCCCGGAACGCGGAGCGGCGGCGCTACGACGAGGGGCCCCCAAACGCGTCGATCCCGGTAATGTCCCGGCCGAGGATCAGCGTGTGGACGTCGTAGGTGCCTTCGTACGTGTCGACCGTCTCGAGGTTCGCGGCGTGACGCATCGCCTGGTACTCGAGCGTGATCCCATACCCGCCGAGAATCGTGCGGGCCTCGCGGGCCACGGTGAGCGCCATGCGGACGTTGTTCCGCTTGGCCAGGCTCACCTGAGTGTACCGCATCGTCCCGGCGTCCTTGAGGCGGCCGAGGTGATACGCGAGCAGCTGCGCCTTGGTGATCTCGGTCAGCATGTTGACGAGGCGCTCCTGGATCAGCTGCGCCCCGGCGATCGGGCGCCCGAACGCGATGCGCTCGCGGGCGTAGGCGAGCGCCTCCTCGTAGCACGCGATCGCCGCGCCGACCACGCCCCACGCGATCCCGTACCGCGCCTGGGTCAGGCAGCGAAGCGCCGCGCCGAGGCCGACCGCCTTCGGCAGGGCGTCCTCCTCGGGCACGCGGACCTCCTCGAGCACCAGCTCGCTCGTCACCGACGCCCGCATCGACGCCTTGGTGTGGATGTCGTGGACGGCGAAGCCCGGCGCGCGCGGGTTCGCCAGAAACCCCCGGATCTCGCCGGCCTCATCCTTGGCCCACACCAGCGCGACGTCGGCGACCGAGCCGTTCGTAATCCACATCTTGGTGCCGTTCAACACCCAGCCGCCGGATGTCCGGCGCGCGCGTGTCTGCATCGCTCCGGGATCGCTCCCGGCGGTCGGCTCGGTCAGGCCGAAACACCCAATCTTCTCGCCCGCCGCCATCGCCGGCAGCCACCGGCGGCGCTGCTCCTCCGTGCCGTACTCATAGATCGGGTACATCACCAGCGCGCCTTGGACCGAGGCAAACGAGCGGACGCCGCTGTCTCCCCGCTCGAGCTCCTGCATGATCAACCCATACGCGACGTTGTTCATCCCGGCGCAGCCATACTGCTGGGGGAGGTTCGCCCCGAAGACACGGAGCGCGCCCAGCTTCGGCACGAGATCTTTGAGAAACTCGCCGGCGAGCCACGCGCGGCCGATCCGGGGCAGCACCTCACGGTCCACGAGGCGGCCGACCGTCTCCCGCGTCAGCCGCTCGTCCTCGCTGAGCAGCTCGTCCACACCAAAGTAATCGACCCGAGCGCCTCTTGCGGGCATGCCCTGCTCCTCACTGCAGTGTAGACTCGCACTTCGATCACGGCGAAGAGAATTCCCGTCCAGCGCTCTCCTCGCCGATTCCGACGACGACGCGAGGCGCGGGAATCTCTCCCCGCACCAGGCGCGGGAGGATCTCGGGGAGGTCCGGGAGGGTGCAGGTGCGTCCGATGAGCGGCGTCACGTCGACGCGGCGCCGGTTGATCAGCCTGACGGCTCGCGCGTGCTCGCGCGCCGTGTAGGCGTACGCCCCCAGCATGACGCGCTCGCGTGTGATCAGGTCATAGAGGGGCAGCTCGACGCGGGGCGCCCCCATCCCGACCACCACGACCCGACCGCCGGCGCCGGTGAGCGCCAGCGCCTGACGCACCGTGTCCGAGATGCCGACCGCGTCGACCACGCATGCGAGCGGACCGCCGGCGTCCCGGAGCACCCGGTCTACGGCATCTTGATCCCGGGCAGAAATGGGTATTCCCCCCAGCGCCTCCACCAGCGCGAGCCGCTCCGGAACGATGTCGGTCACGTAGATCCGGGAGGCGCCGCGGAGGCGGGCGGCCAGCAGGACGCAGAGGCCGATCCCGCCGGCCCCAATCACGGCGGCCACGGCGCCGCGGCGCACGCCGGCGAGGGTGATCGCGTGCAGCCCCACTGCCAGCGGTTCGGCGAGCGCGCCCTGGGCAAACGACGTCGTCCGCCTGAGGGGGCGGCAGTTCCCGGCGGGGACGACCACGTATTCGGCGTAGGCGCCGGGCGCCTCGACCCCCAGGACGCGGCGCCGGTCGCACAACTGCGGCCGGGCGTGTTTGCACGCGTCGCACCGATGACACGCAAGGATGGGGAAGATCGCCACGCGGGTGCCCCGCCGCGGCTTCTCGATCCCCGGACCGTGCGCGAGGACCACGCCGGCCGCTTCGTGCCCCATCACCGAGCCCGCACTCCGGCGTCCCGTCCCACCGGCAAACCCGTGGACGTCGCTCCCGCACACGCCGACGGCCCGGACGGCAACGAGGACCTCGCCGGGGCCGGGCTGCGGGTCCGCTTGGTGCTCCATCGCGACAACGCCGGGTCCCTTGTACACGAGCGCCTCCATCAATCGCACCTCGCGTTCACCGATCGGACCTCGGCCGCACGCCACCCCCCGGGCTCCGGGATCCGCCGGGCCGCGACGAACGCCACCGCCATGACACCGGTGAGCATCACCCACCCCACCGCGTACGAGGTCCGGTCGACGAGCGCTCCGAACAGGGGCAGGGTCAGCATCGTCGCCACGTACAGCATGGTCATGCTCACGCCCATTGCGGTCGCCGCCCGCGTGGGGCCGGTCAGCTCGGAGATCAGCGTGCTGTACAGGCCGTTCCACCCGAGCAGGAGGACGCCGCCGAGGAGTGCGATCAGCGTGATCGCGGAGCCCGACACCGCCCGAGGCACGACGATGAGCACGAGCGGGAACAGCACGCCGGCGCCCACGCACCACGCCAGCGCAGGGATCCGGCGGCCGCTATAGCCGCGGTCCGAAAACGCCCCCCACGCAAGCCGTCCGAGGATGCCCCCCAAGTGCACGGCGATCAAGAGCGCGGCCGCGGCGCGATTGCTCCACCCGAACCGGTCGACCATGTAGAGGGCCAGGTAGCCCTGGTAACAAAACTGGGCGATCACGAGGAGCATCGCCGTCCCGCTTGTGCGCATGACGCCCGCATCACCCAGGATCGCGCGCAGCTGCGTGACGACCGAGCCGGACGCTTCGAGCGGCCCCGCCGGCCCGGAAGTCGGCGCCGCCGGTAGTTCGCGCCGCAGGCCGAACCAGCAGAGGAACCCCGGCACCGCGCAGGTGACGGCCGATCCTACGATCGCGGCGCGCCAGCCGAACATCGCGGCCAGCGGCGGCAGCAGCAGCGCGGCAATCAGGCCTCCGAGCGGCAGGCCGGACTGGCGCACTCCCATCGCGGTCCCCCGGCCGCCCGGCCCGAACGCGGCCGCAACGGCTTTGGTGCCGGCGGTTTGTCCGCTGCCGTAGCCGAGGCCCGCGATCGCCAGCAGCACCGCCAGCGACCAGAAGCTCCCGGCCTGCGTGATCACCGCCGTCATCCCCGCCGTGAACAGCGCGCCGGCGGTCAGGACGACCGGTTCTCCCCATCGGTCGGTGAGCAGGCCGATCGGGACGAACAGCACAAGCGCCCCGAGGTCGAACGCCGCCAGCAGCAGCCCGACCCGCGCGAGTGACAGATGCAGCGCGTCGCGCCAGAACGGGGCGAGGATCGGCAGGCCAAAGCGGACGGACGTCAGCCCGGCCTGCTGCAGCGTCGTCAGCGCGAGCACGCGCAGGCCGGGCGCCGTCGCGCGTATCAATGATTGCCGGCGATCAGCTGCTGGATCGTCAGCAGCGCGAGTGAGAGGGTGACAAGCACCGTGCCCCAGCCCACCACAAGCGAGGCGGTCCGATTCGTGTGGGCGCGGCAGATCAGCCGATCGCTTGACAGGAGGAGCAGCACGACGAAGAGCGGCGGCAGCAGGAGGCCATTGAGGACCTGCGACCAGAACATCAGCAGCACCGGAGGAATCCCCACGTGCGCAATACCGGCGCCGACCGCCAGCGCGCCACCGAGCAACAGGTAGAACCCGCGGGCCTGCCAGACCTTCTTGTCGAGCCCCTCCGCCCACCCAAACACTTCGGCGAGCGCGTACGCCGAGCACGCCGCCATGACCGGGAGTGAGAGGAACCCGCTCACCAGGATACCCAAGGCAAACAGCGTCGTGGCCGCGGGACCCGCGAGCGGGCGGAGTGACGCCGCGGCCTGGGCGACCGTGGAAATGCCCCCTCCGCGACCGAACAACACGGCGCCGGCCACCAGGATGATGAAGTAGAAGACCACGTTCGCATAAACCATCCCGACGGCCACATCGACGTTCTCGTCGCCGAGATCCTTGACGGTGCGGTGGGCCTCCACCTCTTCGTTCGTCTGCCAGAAGAACATGTACGGCGTGAGCGTGGCGCCCAGCAGGCCGAGTGCCGCCGCAAAGTACGTCGGAGTGAACTGGATCGAAGGCACGAACGTTGCCCGCAGCACCGCGGACCAATTCGGATGGACGATAAATCCGGTCACGATGTAAAGCAGGAAGAGCGGCGTCAGCAGCAGCAGGAACCGGCTGATCGTCCGGTAGCTCAGGTACACGAGCATGACCCCGAGGGCGACCGCGAGGGGAACGATCCACCACTCCCACGAGACCCCGGTCAGAAGCTGGATCGCAGCCCCCGTGCCGGCCAGGTCGGCCCCAAGGGTAATGATGTTCGAGACGATCAGCGGCAAGACCACCGCCATCGCAACGCCGCGCCCGTAGCGGACGCGTACGATCCGCCCGAGGCCGTGCTTGGTGACGACGCCGAGCCGCGTGGACATCTCCTCGAGATAGTAGAGCATGGGGGTTGAAAGCAGCATCAGCCACAACAGGCCGAACCCTGTCGTCGCGCCGATCTGAATGTAGGTCACGACCCCGGATGGATCATTGTCGGCCGCCCCCGAGACGATGCCCGGGCCCATGAGCTTGAAGTACTGCCGCCACGTTCGGCGGTGGTGGTGGGAAAACGCGGGATGGGTGGCGGGGCGCGGCGCCGGCCGGGCGGCGGAGGGCTGCACAGGAAGAAGAGTTCCGGCCCCGGGGCCGGCGCCCCTGCCTCTCAAACCAGGGGCGTCAGTGTCGCAGGATCATCTCGGCGAGAAGCGCGAGGACGGCGGTGACGACCGCGACGGCCCCCAGCACGAACAGCGGATGTCGCGTCAGACTCTCGTGGAGGGGAACGCCGAGGGGCGGATCGGGGCGCTCGAGGACGCTGGTGTCCACCGTCTCGGGATGACAAAGCGCCGCGTGCATCTCGGCGGCCGTGGCGAACCGTTCCTCCTTCCGGCGGCGCATCGCCCGGGCCACGATCGCGGCGACCGGGACGGGCACGTCGTCACGGTAGGTCCGTAACGGCTCGGCCGTCATGTTGAGGTGCTGGTACATGGTGGAGAGCGGGTTGGCGCTGCGGTATGGGGGCCGCCCGGCGAGCATCTCGTAGAGGATCAGCCCCATCGCGTAGACGTCGGTCTGCGGTCCGCCGCGCTCGCCCTTGATCTGCTCCGGCGCCATGTACTCCGGCGTGCCGACGAGCCCGGAGAACCCGCGCCACGTCACGCGCGGCGCGTCCTCCAGCAGGGCGATCCCGAAATCAATGATCTTGACGCGGCCCGCGGCATCGACGAGGATATTCTCCGGCTTCAAGTCCCGATGGTACACGCGGTGAGCGTGGCAGTAGGCGACGACCTCCGCCAGGCTGGTCGCGATCTCGAGCGCGCGAGAAACGGGCAGGCGGCGCTGGGCCTCCATGATGCTGCGCAGCGACTCCCCGTCCATGTACTCGAGCACGATGTACGGAGGACGGGCGTCGTCGTGGACGTCGAGCAGGCGGGGGATGCCCGGATGCTTCAAGAGCCGGCCGATCGCCACCTCGCGCCGGAACCGCTCGAACGCGGCGACCTCTCCAAGCTGCGAAGGCTCGAGGACCTTGACCACGACCGCGCGCCCGGATTCGAGATCCCGCCCCTGGTAGACGGCGGCCTCCCCGCCCTTCCCCAGCGGGCGCGCAATCACGTAGTGGCCGACCCGATCCCCTGGATTGGGCATGAGGGTGTCCGGCGGGAGGGGTCAGCCCATGAGCCGGACGCCTAGGACGGTCAGGTTGTCGAACCCACCCCGCCGATTGGCCTCCGCGACGCACGCGGCCGCGGCCTCCGCCGGGGGGGAGTTCGTGAACGCGGTTCGCACGTCCTCCGGTGTCAGATGTTCGAAGAGACCGTCGGTCGCAAGGATATAGCCGTCGCCCGGCCGGCACCGGCCGCTCACGAGGTCCACGGCGAGGAGAACGTCCCCGCCGACCGTGCGCGTCAGCAGGTGCCGGTGGCGGTGGCGGCCGGCCGCCGGCGCATCGACGAGACCCAGCCGGCGCATGTCTTCGACCACCGTGTGGTCCCGCGTGAGCTGGCGCAACTCTCCGTCCCGCAGGAGGAAAAGCTTGCTGTCGCCGGCGTGACCAATCCAGAAGCGCCGTCCGCAAAGGGCGAGTGCGGTCAGCGTCGTCTGCATTCCGGAAAGATCCGGATGGCCCATCCGGAGATTGTAGACGTGGAGGTTCGCCCGCTCGACGGCGCGGCGGAGATGCCGGCCCGGATCGCCCCGCCGGTCGAGATAGTACTCTTGCAAGACCACGTGGGACGCTTCCGCGCTCGCGATCGCGCCGCCGCCGGCCCCGCCGACCCCGTCCGCAACCAGGAACAGGCTCCCCCGGACCGCGGCCACGGCCGGATCGTCCGGGACTTCTGTGAGGAGGTAGTCCTCATTCTTCGGCCGGACCCGGCCGGCGTGTGTCGCCGATCCAACCTCGGCAACGACCGGCAGGGGCGGCGCCGGCGGCCGCCCGAGCAGTCTCATCGGCACGCGCCAGGCGCCGGCATCCGTCTACCCCCGCTCGAGTGCGATGATCGCGTCGGCGATTTCCGGCAGGCTGCGGCGTGAGCTCCGGGCGAGGCGCCGCAGCCGGGCCGCCGCCTCGGCCGCCGTGAGCCGGTACCGCTCGCTCAGGATCCGGGTGGCTTCGCTGACGCGCGGTTCGGCATCCGCGCCCTCGGCGCTGCCGGATACCGAGGGGCCGCGCCGCAGCCACGCGAGGTCGGCAAACCGTGCGCGGGCGACCGCGATCGCGGGGCCGACTTCCGCCTCACTGACGGGCTTCATCAGGTAGGCGAGCACCCCGGCGTCGGCGGCCTCCTCGACGAGGCTCTGCTGATTGTAGGCGGTCAGGACGATGATCGGCACGGGGTGCGTGGCCATGATCCGGCGCGTCGCCTCGAGGCCGTCCATGACGGGCATCTTGACATCCATGATCACGACATCGGGATCGAGGGCAGCGACCTTGGCGACCGCCTCCCGGCCGTCCGCCGCCTCACCGACCACGTGAAAGCCCAGATCCCGGAGGATCACGCGCATCCCCATCCGGATGAGGGCCTCGTCGTCCACGAGCAGCACCCGCCCGCGCAGTTCTTCGCTCATCGGTCCCCCTCGGAAAACAAAAACGCCCCTGCCGGAACGGCAGGGGCGTCACGGCCCAGGATTATGCTATCACGAAACTTGGCCCGCCCGCAAGCGCCGGACGGCGCTTACCCGCCGCGGACCGCGCGGTTGGCGGCCGCGAAGCCGACCTTGCTGTGGGTGCCGTCGCAGAACGGCTTCGTCGTCGAGCCGCCGCAGCGGCAGAGCGCCACGGTTTCCTTCTTCACCTCGAACGACGTTCCGTCCGCATCGATGATCTTGACCGGACCTCTGACCAGATAGGGTCCGTTGTCGAGCGGTGTGATCGTCACCTCGGCCATCGCCAACCCCTCCCCGCGGCGCATCCTCGCGCCGAATCTTGCGGGACCGCCTGTGGATGGAAGGCCCGCTGTCCTGTCCTAACGGCGCGGCGGCGGCGGCAATTCCTGTCTGTCGTAGGTCAGTGACCTTGTCACCCTAACGGGTTTATGAAAATGTCACCCCTTGGCCTTTGAGCTGCCGGGGTCGTCTGTCTTCAGCGGCCGATCGTCGCCACGGATGGTCTGGGGGCGGGATAT